>CEUZ01098949.1_pt1 | contig 60602 bp, 58 predicted proteins | sample 361511 | NCBI WGS metagenome assembly CEUZ01 (sample SAMEA2622822, study PRJEB7988) | marine metagenome | biome: marine biome (ENVO:00000447); feature: surface water layer (ENVO:00002042); material: "saline water (ENVO:00002010), including plankton (ENVO:xxxxxxxx)" | depth 5 m
AAAAAAAGGATCTCTTATTAGAGAAAATATAAAGTTAGGTTTGTTTTTAGTAAACAATAAAAATCTCTAGAGCTTAAAATATAATGGTGTTGATTTATGAATTAGGTAATCTAGTTAATTTCTTTAGCGGGAGTGGTGAAATGGCAGACACGCTAGATTTAGGATCTAGTGCCGCAAGGCGTGAGAGTTCGACTCTCTCCTCCCGCACCATTTTTTAGGAGAGAGAATATTTATGAAAATCGATCATGTTGAAATTAGATATCTTGAATCTAAATTAAATAAACCTTTTGGATGGTCTCAACGTTGGACTGATATTCGTAATGTAATTTTGTTGAAAATTGTTACTGATGAGGGTATTTCTGGTTGGGGAGAAACTTATGGTTCTTATGATTCTCTTAACGAAATTTCTAGTATTTCTAGTATGATAATTGACCAAAATCCTAATAATTATGAAATGATTTGGAATAAATTGCATCGTTCTCTTTACCAAAGTCATATGTTTGCAAAATCTGGAATTAATGCAATTAGTGCTATTGATACTGCTTTATTGGATATAGTAGGGAAATCTAGAAAGATTTCAGTATCAGAAGTGTTAGGTGGGAGAACTCATGAATCTATACCTGTTTATGCTACTGGTTTATATTATGTAGATGATTATGCTCTGACTCCACTCCTAAAAGAAGCAGAATTGTATGTTGAAGAAGGTTTTAGTGGGATGAAAATGAAAGTAGGAGCACTATCTTTAAAAGAAGATGCTGAGCGTATTATGCATGTTAGGAATACTATTGGAGATAGTATTAATTTAATGTTTGATGCTAATGAATCTTATGATCCTATAAGTGCTATAAAGTTATCTAAAATGGTTTCAAAATATGATATAACATGGTTCGAAGAACCTTGTGCTTCTCGTGATGATTCTAGTAATAAATTAGTACAAGAACAATCTGATATACCAATTTCTGGAGGTGAAAGTTTATCTACTAGATGGGAATTTTCAAAAAGGATATCTAAAAGAATTTTTGATATTATTCAACCTGATATTTGCTCTGTTGGTGGTATTTCTGAAATGAGAAAAGTTGGAATAATAGCTCAATCCTTTGGAGTGAAATTTAATCCTCATTTCTGGGGTACTGGGATAAGTTTTGCTGCTGCACTACACTCGCTGTCCAATCAACCAATTAACCAAATAGGTCAGAATAATTTTCCCTATCAAAATGAATCTGTATTAGAATTTGATCAGACACCACACCCTATTAGAGAAGCTATTACTACACAATTTAATATAACCAAAGCAAGCAGAGTAATTGTTCCTTTTTCAGAAGGATTAGGTATAGAGATTGATGAAAATGCAGTGAATCACTTCACTATAGGAGAAACTCGAATAGTGAAGGATAAATCAAATAAGCAATTAAAATTTTAGACTGCTGTCATATCTGAACCACAGCACATAGGAGATTTTATCCTACCTTCACATTTTGGACAAACCGAAGTGTTTACTGTAGAACCGTCATCTTTCACTAATACATCATGAACTAGTGGAGTTCCGCATCCATCTTTGCTACATATTAATCCAGAAACTCCCATACCACATTCACATTTATATTCAACCATTTTTAGGCCTCCATACATCTTGAAAATCAATTTCAATTATAAAGATTTTACTATAGATTTCTTATAATCAATCTAAATGAATATATTAATCTTTTAATCTATTCTATCAAGATTGAGAGTTTTTAAAAAAGTTATTTTCGCTTAATAGTGTGCTTAATAGTGTGCTTTTTTTATAAATTCCTAATTCCCAATCCGAATATAGAATTTATTATCAAATCTATCAAAATAGATAACGTATAATATTATAATAATCTTATAATTCATAACATTGGATATCTGCAAATGAGTAAACTATCAGGTGGTCAGGCATTAGTAAAATCTTTAGTTAGAGAAGGTGTAGAGTATGTCTTTGGAGTACCTGGAGTACAAATGTACGGGATTATTTCTGCTCTCAGAGATGAGCCTTCTATCAAATTGATTGTTCCTAGACATGAACAAGCTACTACATATATGGCGGATGGTTATTTTAGATCTACTGGAAAAACTGGAGTCGCTTTGGTAGTACCTGGTCCTGGTATATATAATGCTGGAGCAGGATTGTCTACTGCTTATTCAAGGTCTTCTTCTGTAGTATTAATTGCCGGGCAAATTCCTAGAAAAACTATAGGTAAAGATTTTGGTGGATTACATGAAGTAAATGATCAATTGGAGATTACAAGACCTATTACCAAATGGCAAAAAAGGATTTTTAGGCCAAATGAAGTTCCAGAAGCTGTTCATATGGGATTCAATATTTCAAAAACTGGACGAAGTCGACCTGTCCACATAGAACTTCCACCTGAAACTATGGTTGAAAAAGAAGAAGTAGATTTATTAAATCCTATTCCTGTTGAAATAAACGAAGATATAGAAAAAGTAGATCAAGTAATAGACCTTATCAATATTTCTAGAAATCCAGTTATATATGCAGGAGGAGGCATTGCCAGATCTAATTCAGAAGATCTTTTTATGAAATTTGTTGATCGTTCTGGAATTCCAGTTATAACTTCAGCGAGTGGTAAGGGAATTATTTCTGATGATCATCCACTAGCCCTAGGTTCTTCATTAGGACCTTTTGGGTATTTAAAAGAATACTTAGAGAATTCAGATCTTATAATTGCTATTGGTACTAGATTTTCTCTTAGAAATCCTATTACTGATAACGTGAAAGTCATACATATAGATGTTGATAAAAATGTAATAGGAAAGATTCATAAAAATAGTATTCCTGTAATTACTGATCTTAGATCATTTTTAAAGAATATTATTCAAAATATGGATTTTATAAAAGAACAAAAGATTTCAGAAAGAATAGCTACAGTTACCAAAATCCGAAAAAGTATTGAAAATAGTATAGAAGAACATAATGAACCTCAAAGGTCATATTTAAATCTAATCAGGGAGGGGACTCCTAAAGATTCTTTTTTTATTGCTGGAATGACTCAACTGGGGTACTACAGTAGACCTCATTGGAAAACTTATTTTCCTAAGACGTATATAGATTCTGGTTACTCTGGAAACTTAGGATTTTCATTCCCTACTTCACTTGGTGTGAAAATTGGTAATCCAGATAAACCTGTAGTATGTTTATCTGGAGATGGTGGATTCATGTATAATTCATCCGAATTATCAACAGCAGTAAAGTATGGAATTAATATAGTAACAATAATTTATAATGATGGAGCTTTTGGAAATGTTGCAAGAGATTTAGATGATGATTTTGGAGGAACTTATGAGACATCATTTACTAATCCTGATTTTGTAAAACTTGCTGAATCATATGGTGCTATAGGTTTAAGAGCTAATGAACCTAAGGAAATTTCAAATTTAATTACTGAAGGTTTATCTTTGAATAAACCAGTGATAATTGATATGCCTGTAAGTAGAGTAGATAGACCTAAAATTTTTTCTGGTAGAGCGCCATGGATGAGTCCACAGGATGATTTGATAAATTAAACAAACTTTTTATGACTAATTCAAAAATCAGAAATTTTTCTATTATTGCACACATTGATCATGGTAAATCAACATTAGCAGATAGAATCATTGATATCTCCGGTTCATTAGATAAAAGAGATATGACAGATCAATTACTTGATACCATGGATTTAGAACAAGAGAGAGGTATCACTATAAAAGCTCAGGCTGTGAGATTAAATTATATTTCTGATAATTTTGGGGAGATTCAACTAAATTTAATTGATACTCCTGGTCATGTTGATTTCAATTATGAAGTATCTAGATCTTTAGCTGCTTGTGAAGGTGCTATTCTGTTAGTAGATGCTACTCAAGGTATTCAAGCTCAAACATTAGCAAATGTATATCTAGCTTTAGAACATGATCTAGAGATAATCCCTGTAATTAATAAAGTTGATTTGAACTCCGCAGATACTGATCTAGTATTGTCTGAATTAGATCAGTATTTTGGTTTTGCTAAAGATGAAACTTTTTTAGTTTCTGCAAAAACTGGTGAAGGTGTAAAAGAATTAATTGAGGGACTAATTCAAAAAGTTCCTTCTCCAAAACAAACAAAAGAAGATAATACCAAAGGATTGATTTTTGATTCAATTTATGATCCTTACAAAGGAGTTATAATTTACGTTAAGCTAATTTCCGGTCAAATAAAAAAAGGTGAAACTATAAGATTCATTCGCTCTGAAATCACATCAGATGTATTAGAAACAGGTTTTTTCTCTCCTGATATGGTTCAGTCGGATTATTTAAACTCAGGTGAGGTAGGTTTTATTGCTACTGGTTTAAAAAACTTAAAAGGTATAGATGTAGGGGATACTATTACATTAGCTGGTCAATCTACTGAACCATTACCGGGTTATAAACCAATTAATCCAGTAGTTTTTACTGGACTATATCCTACAGATGGAGACGATTATCCTGCTTTAAGAGATGCTTTAGAAAAATTGAAACTTAATGATTCTGCATTAATTTTTGAACCAGAATCTTCAAAAGCATTAGGATTTGGTTTTAGATGTGGTTTTTTAGGTTTACTTCATATGGAAATAATAGAGGAACGACTAGAAAGGGAATTTGAAATAAATTTAATTGCAACTGCCCCAAGTGTTAAATATCAAGTTATCCAAAGGAATGGTAAAGATATATATATTGATAATCCTACACTTTTACCTGAACCTCATAATATTGAAAAAATTATAGAACCTTGGGTTGAATTGACTATCATAACACCAACTAAATATATTGGTAATATTATGGAGTTAGTAACTTCTAGAAGAGGTAAACAGAAAAATATGGAATATTTACAGAGTGAAAATTCTATATTAAACGATAACCTTACTTTTAATAATCGTGTATTGATATTATATGAAATTCCACTTTCTGAAATATTAGTAGATTTTCATGATCGAATAAAATCAGTTTCCCAAGGATTTGCATCTATCGATTATGAAATTATAGACGGTAGAGAATCTAAAATGGTTAAATTAGATATTTTGGTAAATCATGAACCTGTAGATGCTCTTTCGATAATTACTCATACGGATACATCAGTAAGAAAAGGTAATCTTTTAGTTGATAAATTGAAAAATCTTATACCGAGACAGATGTTTCAGGTCCCTATTCAAGCTGCTATATCAGGAAGAATAATAGCTAGAACGAATGTTAGGGCTTTGAGGAAAAATGTAACTGCTAAATGTTACGGAGGAGATATTACAAGGAAAAGAAAATTATTAGAACAACAAAAAGCTGGTAAGAAAAGAAGAATGAAGATGATAGGGTCTGTTGAGGTTCCTCAAGAGGCATTTATGGCAGTTTTGAGTTTGAATGAAACTAAAAGGAATTAGAAGAATTTTTTTTTGATATAAAAAGTGAAGCTTCTAACATCCCATTAGGATTTCCTGCATCAAAGTGTTTACCTTCTAGTAATTTTCCATAAAGACTATCATATTCGATGCAATTTTTTATAGCATCTGTGATTTGAATTTCTCCAAGAGCCCCTGGTGATTGTTTTTCTATAAGTTCAAAAATTTTTATATTTAGTATGTATCTGCCAATTATAGATAAATTAGAAGGAGAATTTTCTATTTTAGGTTTTTCAATTAAGTTATTGAGAGAATATATATTTTTTTCTATTAAATCTCCATCTACTATACCTTTATGTGGAATTTCTTCTTTGGATATTTCTTTTAAACCTATACACATACCACCAAATTTATTATGAACATTAAGTATTTGATTGGATGCATTAATATTGTTGAATATCAAATCATCAGGAAGAACTACAAGAAAATATTCAGAATTTATATTTGATTTAGATTGTAAAATTGCGTGCCCTAGTCCTAAAGGTTCATCTTGATAAACAATTTCAATATTTGCTAGATTTGAAATTTCTTCTTGTTGTTTAAATTCTTCTTGGTTATTAGATTTTTTAAGAGAATTTAATAAATTTGTTTTTTTGTCAAAATATTCTTTTACAATATTCATATTTCGATTCATAACAAAAATTATATTTTTGATACCACATGAAACTACTTCTCTGACTGCGTATTCTATTATTGGAGTATCTAAAACTGGAAGCAAAACTTTGGGGACACTACGTGTTACAGGAAGAAATCTTGTTCCTAATCCTGCTATCGGTATTACTGCAGTTTTGATCTTAAATTCATTAATCATAGCTAAATAAATATATCTTGATCCAACAATAAGTAGTAGTATTTTATTGCCGTGCTAAGCGGGGAGTTAGCGGTGCCCTGTACTCGCAATCCGCTATAGCGAGGCCTAATTCCTCTTTTGAGGTCAAGATTTTTATTAATTATAATAGTTTTAACTATTGATGGGGCGACCCTATGCGGCGATTATCTGCGAATTCCGTCAGGACTGAAAAGTAGCAGCGGTAAACAGAATTTTTCGGGTGCCATAGGATCATCGGCCTTGAGGTTAATTTTATTGTGTTTTTACTGATTGAGGTCTATTTAGGGGTGCACGGTATAACTATTATTTTCCTATGGCAAGACAAAAATTAGGGCAACATTTTTTAGAAGACAATCAAATTTCAAAAAAGATTGTGGAATCTGGTTTGTTTAGTGAATGTGAATCAGTGATAGAAATTGGACCAGGTAAAGGTGCATTATCAGATTTTTTAGTCAATAATAATGATAAATACAATATTTACCTTATAGAGTACGATAGTTATTTTAGTAAATTATTAGAAAATAGATTTTCTAATGAAAATAGGGTAGAAATACTTAATATTGATGCAAGAACTTTTGATTTGAATTTTTTACCAAGTTCATTTTCTACACCTTATTCAGTGATAGGTAATTTACCTTATTATGCTGCGACACCAATTATAAGAAATTTTTTGGAATTTAAAAATCCTCCAAAACAAATGGTATTTATGGTTCAAAAAGAAGTAGCATTAGAGATGATTGCCAAAGAGGGGAAATATAGTTTATTGAGTTTATCAGTACAAGTTTTTTCAAAACCTCAGATATTATTCAATGTGGATAGAACTTCTTTTAGGCCTCCCCCAAAAGTAGATTCTTCTGTTATTAAATTAGTACCTAATATACATCCTGATATAGAAATTGATAATATCGACAAGTTTTTTTATTTAGCTAAAGCTGCATTTAAACTCCCTAGGAAACAATTACATAATTCTATGTCTATAGCATTGAATATTCCAATAAACCAAGTAAAAAAAACTTTATACGAATCTGATATTGATTCCACTCGAAGAGCATCTACTTTATCTATAAAAGAGATTAATAATTTAACTTATATTTGGTCTAATTATTTTGATTATTAATCGTATATTATGAATAAAATTACAGAAAAAGCACCCGCAAAATTAAATTATACTTTAGAAATTAGTAATAAAAGAACTGATGGTTATCACGATATTTTTTCTATAATGCAAACAGTGAATTTATATGATTATATAACCGTTAAACCATCTGAAAATTTTATAATTTCCTCTAATAATAATCAGTTAAATACACAAGAAAATATCATCAAGAAAGCATTTTTGGAAATAAAATCTTTAACAGGTATATCAGAAAATGTTTCAGTATATTTAGACAAAAATATTCCTATTAGTGCTGGTTTAGGAGGTGGTTCTTCAGATGCAGCAGCTCTATTAAGAGCAATAAATAAATTATGGGAATTAAAATTAAGTTTATCTGAATTGGTTTCTATTGGAATTAATATAGGATCTGATGTTCCTTTTTTAATTACTGGAGGTTGTGCAATTGTTAGTGGCAAAGGAGAAATAATACAAGATTTACCTACACCTGATATTGGGAATATTATTATTTTTAGTCCTATGGATTTGAAATTCAAAAATATAGATAAAACAAAAAACATGTTTAAATACATTACTGATAAACATTATTCAGATGGTAAAACAACAAATACTTTGGCCGAATATATAAAGCAGAAAAAATTTGATTACAGTTTATTATTTAATGTTTTTAATCTACTTACTTACAAATCTGATTCAGATAAAAAACTAAGATCAGATATTAATGAATTAGGATTTAAAAACATATATTTATCTGGATCAGGTCCTTCTTTGTATGTATTTACTGAAAGTGAAGAAAATTTACATGATAGATTCAATGTTTATGATAATACAGTTAGTGTAAATAATGTTCGTCCTGTTGAAAAGATTCATTTATGAACGATATTTTAGTAGGGATGATATCTGGTCAAATCATTGCAATTATTTTTTCTAGCCATATTATTTTTCTACTCATTCAACAAAACAGTTTTAGCTTTATGAAAAAAATTATTTCTAAAATGCATCTTTACTTATTAATATTTATAACTATTGGTAGTTTTTTCTTTTGGAATTTATTTAGTGTAATTTGGGTTTTTATAACTTCTTCTTCAATATATAACGACGATTATTTTTCTTACAACACTATTATTTCTCTTATAATAATTTTCGGTATGATTTTTTGTGTTTCATATATATTTATAAGAAAATTTTTACTTCATATTTTGTTTGAAACTTTAGTTTTTATAATTGTTTTTGCTGTTTTGACACCATTTATGATTAGAAGAATTGAAATGATTTAATCTAAAATATTATTGTTATGAATACTAGATTTAAAGATAAAGTTATAATGCTTACTGGAGCTGCAGCATGTAATCCTCAAAAACAAATGGGTTTTGCTGGTGAAACAGTATGGAGGTTTTTCAAAGAAGGAGGAAGTGCTGCTATTATTACTGATGTACAGGATAATGAAGGTGAAGAATCTGTAATATCACTTTCTAAAAATGGTTATGATTCCTTTTACTCTCATCTAGATGTTACTCAAGAAAAAGAATGGGAAGATGTCGCATTAAAAGCATTAGAAAAATATGGCAAGATAGATTATTTAGTTAATATTGCTGGAATTTTAGATCCTAAACCAATATCTGAAATTGATACTCAAGATTGGAAAAAGGTAATTGATATCTCCTTAACTGGAGTTTTCTTAGGAACTAAAATAATTTCAAAGATTATGAGTCAGAATGGAGGTGGAGCTATAGTTAATATCTCTTCAATGGGAGCATTAAATGGTTCAGCTACTTATGGTTCTGCATATGGTGCTTCACGTTCTGCACTTTTAAATTTTACTAAATCAACTGCTCTTCATTATGGTTCAAAAGGTATAAGGGCTAATGCTATATTACCTGGTTGGACAAGGACCCCTTTTACTGAATATTTATATAAAGATAAAATACAGAGAGAATATCGTTCAAATCGTGTTCCATTGGGTAGATGGGGTGTGCCTTCAGATATCGCCTCTTCTATATTGTTTATGTTATCCGAAGATGCAAGTTATATTACAGGATCATCACTTTTAGTTGATGGAGGAGTTATGGCTGGAGAGTTATCTAGACCAGCTAATCCTTTGCAAGATGCTGATTAATCTAATGACATAGCTATTTTTATTACGTTATCTTGTCTTAATCTGTACATTTCAAATGCTTCTTGAGCTTTGTTCCAGGACCAATCATGAGTTTTTAGCAGTCCAGGATCCATCCATCCAGATTTTTTATAATCAACCATTTCTACAATTTCTTTAATAGGTTCATTAGTTGCAGCTACTACTGTAGAAACAATATTTAAGTTCTTACTTAAGAATTTTTGATATTCTAAAGTTGTTTTTCCATTTCTTATAAGACTGAAAGAGATTATTTGTCCTTCTTTTTTCACTAAATCTATACAATGATTTAACCCATTTGGATCTCCTGAAGCATCAACAACTACATCATAACCTTCACCTTTAGTTATTTCTTCTGATATTGATAACATATCTTCATTAGATGGATTAATAGAGTGTGAAGCTCCAAATTCTAAAGATTTCTCTAATCTATACTGTTCTAAATCTATTGCTGTAAGAATTTTTGCTCCTTGTTTAGCTCCAAGCATAGTAAATGATAAACCTATTCCACCTTGCCCTAGAATAGCCAACGTTTTTCCCGATATGTTCCCCCATTTTTTACTTGAATAAAGTACTGTCCCAGAATGTTGACACATTACCCATTCAGAAATATCTCCCCATTCAGGTAATTTAATTAACTTTTTGCTGTTTTGTACAAGATATTCTTGCATTCCGTTTATTTTTTCAGGAATGATAATTACTCTTTGCCCTTCCTTATAATTAGGATCAGTAGATTCTACTATTGTTCCTGCACATTCATGGGATGGTGCTCCAGGTATAAATGGATACTCATCTTCTGGCAATTCGTTATCGTATTCTAAATATATATCACTCCCACAAACTGATAATGTTTCGATTTTGATTTTTATATCTCCTTTATTAGAAATCTCAGGTTCAGGAGTGTCAAGAAATTCAATTTTTCTTCTAGAAATTAATCTTGCTGATTTCATTCAATAATTTCCTCTAATTTATGATTATTACACATATTAATATCGTTAATTTCTTACATAAATTATAATCTCTATATTAAAATCAAACGATTGTTTAATGGTTCACTATTAAATTTTTATATGTTTCATATCATACTTTATTTAATGGAGATAATTTTTTGAAATTTAGACTAAAAGAAAATATTAATCTAAAATATTCTCTTGATGGAGGACAAGCTTTTAGATGGTGGGATTATAAAAATACTTACCGAGGTGTTGTAGGGAACAATGTTTATCAATTAGTAAATAATAAGTCTAGTTTAAATATAGGAATTTTAAATCAAACTGATGATGTTCATAAAGCTAAAGATTCTATTTATAAATATCTTTCCATAGGTCTAAATATGGAAGATTTTATAAACTCTTGGTCAGATGATCCTTGTATAGGACCATCAATACGTGGTTATGAAGGCTTACGAATATTAAGACAAGATCCTTGGGAATGTCTGTTTTCTTTTATATGCTCTAGTACTAATAATGCATCAAGAATTAAACTAAATGTCACAGATGTTTCAAGACATTTAGGCAAAAGAATTCATGTTGGTATAAATGATTATAGCTTTCCAGAACCTGAAGAATGCTATAACGCAGGAGAAAATACATTTAGAGAAATAGGTTTAGGATTTCGTTCTAAATATGTCGTTGATGCTTCAAAGAAAATTCTTGATAATATTATAAATCTTCAAGATTTAAGAACTATGGAATATTTAGAAGCAAGAGAAAAATTGATGTTAATAAATGGTGTAGGAGAAAAAATTGCAGATTGTGTTTTAGCTTTTTCATTAGATAAAAAAGAATCATTTCCAGTTGATAGACATATATTGAGGGCTTTGATTAAGTGGTATGGTTTACCTGAAAGTACTAATCCTGCTGAAGCATCTAAATGGGCACGTAAACGTTTTGGTAAATATTCATCTCTCGCAAATCAATATATTTTTCATAGAGAACGTTTATCTAGTAGATATAGAATGTGGGGTGATAAACACAAGTATCTAGTGATTAAAGAGGATGAGTAGACTTATTATTTAAATAATTTTCAATTATTTTTTTTAATTCATTAGATTCACAAACATAATTATATGATTTAATTATTTCTATAGGAATATTATTCAAATTTTCAAAGATTTCTGTTGTAGTAATTTTTTTTTCTGAAAACTTTGTAAAAATTAAATTCATATTTGGAATTTCAAGTAACTTATTCTTTTCTGATTTATTAAGTTGAACCCAATTTAATATATTTTCAATTTCTTTTTGATTATAGTTGAATAAAATTATTCCAAATTTTTCTAAAAAATTTATTTTTATAGGTAAGTATCTAGGTATATTTAATCGAGATAGTTTTAAACGATTTATATTGATTATTTTTAAATCTTTAGATATTTCTTCAAATAAGTGCAGTTTTTCTGCGAATTCAATTTTATGAATATCTACTATCGAATTAAAAAATATCCTTATCTCCTTTTTTATTCTATATTGATTTATTTTTTTTATATCTTTTATAGAAATTTGCATTAGTTCTATTGTTTCTTTATCTATTTCGAATTGGTTTTTAAATTTATAATTTATTGCTCTGAAGATTCTAGTGGGATCATCTACAAAACTTTTATTGTGTAAGATTTTGATTATTTTATTCCTAATATCTTTTAAACCTCCATAAGGATCAATTAAACATAATTCGTTATTGTTAGATATTTCTAGTGCAATAGAATTTACAGTAAAATCTCTTCTCATAAGATCTCTTTTAATATCTTTGGTTTTTTTAATTTCAGGGAAATTACCAGGGGAATGATATTTTTCTGTTCGTAAACTGTTCACATCAATATGATAATCTTCTTTGAAATTAGGTTTGGATAATATTATTTGTGAACTTAGGAATTGTGTATGAAATTTTACTTTTCCGTTGTATATTTTTGATAACAGGATAGAAAACTTTTTATAATCTCCAGATATTGCTATATCTGGTTCAGATGGTTTAATATTTGATAATATATCTCTTATTGTACCTCCAACGAGATATATAGCTTTTATATCAGAATTTTCTTTAACTATATTTTTACAACTATCAATTAATGTAGGAATTTCGTTGTTAAAATAGTCCTCTAAATTTTGTATTTTTGTTTTCATATTTATATTTAGATTATAAGATACTGATAGAATTATAAAATTATTTTCCATGAATATTAATAAAACACCATATAAAATCGACGTATTTATCGACTATACCTGACCATGGGTTAGGCAAACAAGTTTTTGGTTGCGTGATCTTAAAAATGAATTAGGGGAAAAATTAGTAATTAATTGGAGAGCCTTCCTATTAGAACAGGTTAATACTAAAGATAAAGGGGATAATTGGAAAGCTTGGGAACAACCATCAGATTATATTAGTAGAGGTATTTGGCCCTTAAGAGGCGGTATTGCTAGTAATAAAATTAGTCCTAAATTTAGAGATATTTTTTCTACTACAATAATGGAAAGAAAACATGTAAAAAGAGATGATGTAAGATCAAGAAAATATATAATCGATTTAGCTGTGGAATGTGGGATGGATAAGGATGAATTTACTAAAATTATAGATAGTGATGAAACTATGGACTCTATAATTAATGATCATAAATTTGCTGAATCCTTAGGTATTTTTGGAACACCTACTTTTTTCTCCGAAACTTTAGGTGTTTTATTTGTAAAAATGTTTACGCCACCTAAAGAGGAAGCATTAGAAGTTTTCATGAATTTAATTGGTATTTCAGAAAACAAAAAGTATCTAGGCGAAATAAAACGACCACAACCTCCTTGGCCACGTGGTGCTACAGATTGAATAATAAAAGCTTAGATCTCTTATTAAAAAACGTCTTCGATTTTTCTGGATTGCAAATAGTAAAAAACAATAAACTTTTTGAAGTTTTTGTCCATAAATCAATTTTAAATGAAGATTCGTCTTTTGATAAATCCTATGAACAATTAGAATTTTTAGGTGATGCTGTGATTGAATTAGTAATTTCTGATTTTTTATTTCTACAAGATAATATTCAAAATGAAGGAGAATTGACAATAAAACGTTCTCTCATAGTTCGCAAATCTACATTAGCTAAAATTTCAGAAAAAATGAATTTAGATAAATTTGTTTATTCTGGATCTGGTATAGATATTATTTTAGGACCTGAACGCGAATCTATACTAGCTGATGTGTTTGAATCTTTATGTGGATATATTTATTTGTTCATGGGTTTTGATGATGTTAAAAAATTTATTATTAATTCTTTAAGAAATGAAATTGAACATTTAGAAAACTTAAAAGACATAAAAGATTCTAAATCTATACTACAAGAAATACTACAAAAGAAAGGGATTGATGTTCCTATTTATAAGATAAAATCTATTTCAAATAATGATAATGAAATCTCTTTTGAGGCTAAAGTGTACTCTAATGATAAATTGTTAGCTAAAGCCGATGGCAAACGAAAATCAATAGCTGAACAAAAAGCAGCTGAAAAAGCTATATTAAATTTAAAGAAATTATTATGAAAATTGAAGAAATATTTAGTAATTCCAACAATAATGATGGGGTATACCAAAAAACTAAATCTCTATGGAATACAAAGTTTTCTGCACTTTTCTCTAAATCAAAAATTGATGAAAGCTTTTGGGATGAATTAGAGGAATCATTAATTACTTCAGACGTTAACGTATCGTTCACTTTTGAATTAATAGAATTTTTGAAAAATTACTCTCATAGTAATAATATCAATGAACCTCAAATCATAATAGATTTAATTAAAGAAAAATTCATTGATCTATTTAAATTACCATCTTCTCCAATTATTAATTCAAAGAAAAAAATAATTTTATTTATTGGAGTTAATGGATCTGGTAAAACAACCACCATTGCTAAATTATCGAAATATATTTCTAATAGTGGTCATTCGTTACTAATTACTGCTGCAGATACTTTTCGGGCTGCTGCTAAAGAACAAATACAACAGTGGGGAGATGATCATTCATTTGATGTTTTCTCTTCTTCTAAGAGTAAAGATCCATCAGCGGTTGTATACGATGCAATTGCATCTGCTAAATCAAAAGATTTAGATTTTCTTTTAATAGATACAGCGGGCAGATTACATACAAGTCATAATCTTATGGAAGAGATGAATAAAATTTACAGAACTTTATTGAAATTTTCTGAAGATTATGAAATATTTCCTTTATTGATTATGGATGGGACAGTTGGGCAAAATGGCATAAATCAAGCTAAAGAATTTAATTCTTTGATACCTTGTAATGGAATAATTATGACTAAAATGGATGGTACTAGTAAAGGAGGAGCTTTAATATCTATTGCACATGAATTACATATACCTATAATTTTTGTTGGTGTCGGAGAATCTATTGATTCTTTAATAGAATTTGATCCTACTTTTTTTGTTGATAATCTTTTACCTCAAACTTAGGATTATTCCCTGATGTTTTTAGATGTTTTTCTTTTCCTGCTTTCTATTTACCTAATAAGTACTCTATCTTTTTTAATATTTTCTATCCAATTTAAATTTTTTCCGGATTATGGATGGGGTATTTCTAAACCAATCGGTATGGTTTTAATAGGAAGTCTTTCTTGGTTTTTGCTTTATATAAAATTATTACATTTGGATTTTTTTTTAATAAGTACAATTTTGTTTTTTTTAGTGATTCTTTTGTTTTATCTTATTTGGAAAAACTATAGATTTTACTCAAATATAAGAAATATCTTAAAGGAAATATTGAAAGTTGAATTAGTTTTTATAATATTTTTTTCTATGACACTAATTCTTAGAGGTTTTGATCATAATATTTCTGGAACTGAAAAACCAATGGATTTTATGATGATTAATTCAATTGTTTTTTCAGGAACGAATCCTCCAGGTGATGCATGGTTTGGTGGACAAAGTATTTCATACTATTATTTTGGATATTGGATAATTGCTTGTATATCTATAATAAGTGGGATATCAAACTCGATTATATATAATTTATCAATTCCTTTTATAGTTGGAATGTCAGCAAGTACTATATATTCACTTTACATTTATTTTTTTACTAAAAAAAATAGTCTTCAAGATATATTTATTGGTCTTTCAGCATCTATATTACTTTTAATTTCGTCAAATTTATCTATGTTTTGGTATTTATTTGATATATTAAATTTTCTTCCAGATCGTTTTTTTGACTGGTATTTAGGTGTAGATTACCCGCATATAATTAATGTTAATTTATGGAGACCGGATGATCATTGGTGGTGGTGGACAGCAAGTAGAGTAATTAACACTTTCAATGCCCAAGGAATAGGATTAGATTATACTATACAAGAATTTCCTTTTTTTACCATTTTAATTGGGGATTTACATCCTCATTTCATTGCTACTCCATTTTTAATAACTTCCATAATTCTTATATTTAGTGTTTATAAACAGAATTTCAATCACAAAAGTAATATGATAAATAATTTACCATTACTTTTATTTTCTTCATTTTTTGTACTTGTCGTAGGTTTTATAAATTATTGGGATTTAGCAATATTATTTATTTTACTTTTTCTAATAATTTTTCTTTTATGGCTTAGATCAAATACTAATATAATTATTCTGATTACAAAATTTTTTATTCCTACACTAATTACATTGTTTTTATCTTTAATGTTTTTTATTGGATTTTATTTTTTCACCAGCGAAAGCCAAATTAAATTTCCATATATTTTACCCGTTATTAATCAGACTAGATTTATTCATTTTCTAACCGTATGGGGAGTATTTTTACCCTCCGTATTTTTACTTATTTATTTTCATTTAAGAAATGTGGATAATCTTAATAAAAAATTATTGTTTATATCCTTTCTTCCTATAATAATTCCATTTGTTTTTCGTCTCTTGATTATGTTGATTTTCAATGAGAAATTTGAAAGCTTTATCTTTTCCAATATTATTGGAGTTTCTAATATTATAATTTCAACCATTTGTATCACTTCTTTATATCTGATTTTTTTCAATATTGATAAAACTATGAATATACATAAATCTTTTTTATTTATAATGATTTTTTGTTCTTTTTATTTAATTTTTTTGGCTGAAAATTTTTTTCTTAATGATATGTTTGGAAATAGAATGAATACTGTATTTAAATTCTATTATCAAGCGTGGATTCTGTTAAGTGTAGTAGGGGCTATATCTATTAAAATTATGTTTATTAGTAAAAAAGTAAGTAAAATTTTATCAATTCCTATTATTTGTATTTTTCTTTTTTCATTATATTTTTCTTTTGCATCAGTAGATTCGAAAATATCTCCATATAATAATTTCACTTTTGATGGTATGGATTTTCTTAAGAAAAATATTACTGAAGAATATGAAGTAATTGAATTTTTAGTTGAAAGTGATACAAATAAAATTATAGAATCTTATGGTCCAAGTTATTCTGATTTTTCAAGAATATCTTCTTTCACTGGGATACCTACTATTCTAGGTTGGGCACCTCATGAAGCACAGTGGAGAGGGGATATATCATCTATTGAAGAAAAAAAACTTTTAGTTGATAAAATTTATAGTATTGATAAGAATTATAAAAATCTAGAATTTCTAAATATTTTCAGAAACTTTATAATTATTATAGGTCCAAAAGAAAGAGAATCATATCCCAATATTAATATAGAAATATTTGATGAAATTGCGGATAGAGTTTTTCAAAATGAGCAATATATATTATTCAAATTAAAATGAAACAAAATTCTCAAACAAATAAAATAAATACTAAAAATGAATCTGATACCCGTCTAGGTTCTTGGGTAGATGGAAAATGGGTTTTTGGTTTAAATAAAACTCAACTAAATATAAATATTATTAGCAAATTAAGATTTGATCTAGTTGAGTTTTTTATTTCAAATCAAATATGGTTTTATTTTACTCTATTAATTTTAGGTTTAATATTACGATTATTTCAATTAGATTATAGAGCTGTTCATCATGATGAGAGCTTACATGGATATTTTAGTTATAGACTTTATAACGGTGAAGAATATAGTCATAATCCTCTTATGCATGGAATGTTACTTTTCCATTTGTTGGCTGCTTCATTCTTTGTTTTTGGAGATAGTGATTTTACTATGAGATTACCTATGGTTTTAGTAGGATCACTTTTAATTCTTTTACCATATTTCCTTAAGAATTATATAGGTAAAGTTTCTGCTTTTTTGATATCAATATTTTTAACTATTTCTCCTACTTTAGTTTATTTTAGTAGATTCGCACGTAATGATATTTTAATTGCATTCACAACTGTATTTCTTATTATAGGAATATGGAAATATATTTCTTCTGGTAAAAATTTATGGTTATATTCATCAGCTTTTATAATTTCTATTGGTTTTACTATTAAAGAAAATCAATACATTGTACTATTTATTTTTGCATTATTCTTTTTATTTATTTCATGGAGAGAGATTGTAGATTGGATACTATCAAGGAAACGATTATCAGAATTTTCCCGGGAAGGTGATGTTTTAATATTACTTTCTTTAATTACATTACCATTATCTGCTCCTTTGATATCTATATTTCAAGAGCCCTTAGGAATAACTTTAGCTGCAAGTTCTACCAATCCTAATGTCCCTACTGGTTCTCCTGAAGGTATAGGATATTATATTGCTACAATTTTTTCAGTTTCTTTTCTTTTTTTATCTTTAATATTAGGATGGCTTTGGAAAAGAGTTGAATTTATTAAGATATTTTTGTTTTTTTTGATTCCTTTTGTACTAATTTTTAGTAATTTTGGTACCCAACCACATGGAATAGCTACTGCTTTCTGGCAGTCATTAGGCTATTGGTTAGCCCAACAAGAAGTCTCAAGAGGCAGTCAACCTTGGTATTACTATTTTTTTATGTCTTCAATTTATGAGTTTTTACCTGTATTTTTTTCAATATGTTTTGTGATTTATGGTCTATTTAAATCGTCCTTAAAATCTCTAATTATTTTTTTATTAGGAATATTATCATTTATTTTAGTATTAATTTTGAATTCTAATGAAACCTCTCAATCTATCTCGGCAATTATCACAATATTAAAATTATTAGGATTCTTACTTTTTTTATATTTACCATTTACACTAAAATTTAATAATTTTATTAAATTTATATTTTTCTTCTTCTTCGCTAGTTTCATAGCTTATACAATTGCAGGAGAAAAAATGCCATGGCTAGAAGTGCATATTGCTATTCCTACTATATTTTTGGCTTCAATTTTCATTTCTAAATTATTTTTTTTAAATAGTAATAAAAATATTGAATTCAAATATAAATTATATTTATTTTTATTACCTTTAATATCTTATTGGGTTGTTTGGAATATATTACTTAATGAAACAGGTAATGAAACTTACCAATTTTTTCGAATTTGGATTATTTTATTAATACTTGGATTTTACTTTTTGGGTACTTATTACATTATAAAAAAGGTAAAATTCTCAACAAAATTTATATTATTAGGAATTTTTATATTATTGATACCATTTTATATTAGATCTACTACACAATCTTCTTTTATTAATAATGATATTCCTGTAGAACCTATTATTTATACTCAAACTGCTCCAAGTTTACATAAACTAGTTGATGAAATTGAAGAAATTTCTGAGATAAATAATTTAAGATATAACATGCCTATTATTATTGATTCTAGAGATGGTTTTTCTTGGCCATGGCAATGGTATTTACGAAAATTTAAGTTTGTAACTTATAAAGATCATTCTAATATAGATAATCTAAATATACCTAAAGATACTAAAGTTATAGTTATAAATACTCACAATAGAATAGATTTTTTAGAAAATAAACCTAGTAATTTCGATAATGGTAGAGAATTTATTCATAGATGGTGGTTTCCTGAAGAAATTTATAGGGATAAAAAATTTAATGACTTATTGAATATTTTTATCAATAAGGATAGTTTGAATAAAGTATTTGATTATTATTTACATCGTAAAATAGATAAAGATTTAGGAAGTATTAATGCATTTGTATTTTTTTCCAAAGACTTAAAAGACTAGTGAAATAATATAAGGTTATTTATAGAATTTATATGTGGAAAAATTACTATTTTTGGGTAGGAATATTATTCTCAGTTATTTTTATAACTAGTATTCTTTTTACCTTTGCAGGAATAAAAGAAATATTTAGAACTATTACAGAATTAAATATATTATTTCTTGTTTTAGCTTCATTAGTTTATTTATTTTCTTTATGGTTTAGAGCTGAAAGATGGAAGATATTAATTTTGCCTCTTACTGGGAAGAATAAACGTAATATACTATCTGTTGTCACTGTAGGTTATATGGCTAACAATATATTGCCTATTAGAATTGGAGAATTTATCAGGTCATTTTATTTGAGTGTTAGGGAAGAAATTTCTGTACCGGCTACATTTGGCACAATTGTTATTGAACGCTTAGCAGATATTCTAATTCTTTGTTTACTTTTGTTTTTATCTGGATTGTTTACTTTCATTTGGTCTAAAGAAATTTTTCTAATGATAGAATCTTCTATTTCTTTAGACCCAATGCTATTATTTTTTCTAACATTTTTCCCTTTTTTGATTTTTATCTTAATTTTTCTTTTATCTTTTTATATGCAAAAATTCATCGAAAATATCATTTCGTTGTTCACATTTTTTTTACCAAAACGTATCCAAAATATTTTTCTAGAGATATATAAAAAATTTATTAAAGGAATTTTTGTTGTCTCAAACCCTATAATCATTCTTAAAGTGATTTTATTTTCGTTTCCTGTTTGGATATGTGAAATTATTGTTGCTTATATAATTGCTGAAGCTTTTGATTTGATTTCATATCTAAATTCATTTGAAGAATTAATTATTGCTATGATTTCATTTACTGTTATTTCTAATTTAGCTGGAATTATACCATCTACCTCTGGTGGTTGGGGACCTTATGATTTTTTTGGAGCTTTGACATTGCATTCATTTGGATTTGATCCAGTAATTTCTGCAAGTTTTACAGTCACAGTTCATATAGTTTTATGGGTTCCACCAACTATTATTGGATTTATAATTTTATGGTTTGATAAAACTTCAATATTCGAATTAATTAACAAATCAAAAAAATTTTCAAATATCATAAGATAATGAAGGAAAAAAAATGAAAATAGCAGTTATTGGTGCTGGTGCAGCAGGTTTATCTGCTGCTTATGATTTAGTCAATAATGGATATTCAGTTGATATTTTTGAGGCGTCATATTTTATCGGAGGACAAGCATCTACTATTAATGTTGGAGGGGCACCTTTAGAACGTGGATATCATCACCTTTTTACTAGTGATAACTCAATAATAGAACTAATGGATGAACTTAATTTATTAAATTTTTTGAACTGGTATAAATCTTCTGTTGGAACTTATTCAAATGGGAAAGTATATAAAACTACTACACCTATTGACCTATTAACTCTCTCTCTTCTTCCGATTATAGAAAGAATACGATTAGGTCTTTTTACATTATCTATAAAACGTTTAAAAAATTGGAAAGAATTAGAAAACCAAACAGCTGATAAATGGCTAAAGGAAAATTTAGGTGGCGAAGCTTACAATAAATTATGGAGACCACTTTTAAGAAGTAAATTCGGAAAATATTATGATCAAATAGGGATGCCTTGGTTTTGGTCTAAAATTCAAACTAGATTTGCTTCAAGAAAATTATTTAAAGGAGAAGTATTAGGTTATCCTTCAGGTAGTTTTGATATTGTTTTTGATAAATTATCAGATCATATACAATCAAAGAAAGGTAAAATTTATTTAGAAAATCGCGTTTCTAAAATCACTCTAAATTCTGACAATAAATTTTCATTAAATATTATCACTAAAGATGGTGAATCTATCAGTTCAAAATACGATTATGTTCTTGCTACTGTTCCTTCTTTCGAATTCACTAAACTAATTAATCTAACTTCTTCATATAAAAAATCTCTTGATTCTGTAAAATATTTAGCTGCTGTGGTTTTAATATTGGAAATGAAACATAGCTTAACAGAATTCTATTGGCTAAACATTGCTGATAATAATGTACCGTTTCTAGGCTTGATAGAGCATACTAACCTTATTAGTAAAGACTTATATGATGGTAATAATGTCATATATATCACAAATTACTTGGATCGAAATGATTATATATATAGTCTAAATAAAAATGATCTTTTTGATTACTATTTTCCACATATTAAAATGATTAATAATCTTTTTGATAAATCTTGGGTTTTGAAAAGTCACTATAATTCTTTAAGTGCTGCACAACCTATTATTACTACTGATTATTCTTCACAAATGCCTTCACATAATACTCCATTTGATAGATTATATTTAGCTAATACAACACAAATATACCCTGAAGATAGAGGAACAAATTATAGTATTAAGATGGGTAGGGAAGTAGCGAAAATGATTATAGAAGATATATCTTTAAACAAGCCTAGAATAAAAAATGTATAGCTTTATAGGATTATTAAATGAAACTTTTAGAAAATAAAACTTCGATAATTACTGGTGCTGGATCTGGTATTGGAATGGAAACAGTTAGATTATTTGCTGAATCTGGATCTAATATAATACTTGCAGGAAGAAGAATAGCTCCTCTTGAAAAACTGCGTTCTGAAATTAAAAAATATGATGTAACTTCAGAGGCATACTCAGTTGACATTGAAAATGGTGATCAAGCTGCTAAATTTGGTTCTTATGTCTTAGAAAAATATGGAAAAGTTGATATTTTAGTTAATAATGCTGGTCATTCTTCAAAAGTAAGATCTATTAGATATGTGGATTCCGATGAATGGAGAAGCGTTTTTGATGTAAATGTTGAAGGGTTATATAGATTAACCCAATCTCTTCTCGAATCTATGATAGATAATGGAGAAGGTACTATAATAACTGTTTCATCGGTAGCTGCAAAGAAGCCTGGGCTAATGGGTGGGGCTCCTTATAGCTCAGCTAAAGCTGCTTCAGCTAATTTGATGGGACATATTAATGCAGAGTTAAATAATCTAGGGATTAGAGCTTGTACAATTTACCCCGCTGAGGTTGATACACCTATATTAGATAATAGACCACTCCCCCCTAATGAAGTAGCTAGGGCTAAGATGATGTTACCTATTGATATAGCCAAAGCCATTTTATTATGTGCATCCATGCCACAACGTACTTTAGTTCAAGATATTATTATGAAGCCTACTTTTGATAGAGATATGACAGAAGATTTCGAGGTTGCACGTAATTTAGGGAAACCAAAAAATTTATAAGATTTTTTGTAATTTAATCTCTTATTTTCTTACTATTTTCTTCTTACCATTTTCTTTTATGACTTTGAATAATTGTGACTCAAAACCACCCCAATGATCTCCACCTCTTTCGTTACTTGATTCTATTTTAGTTCCCTTCATATTTAGTACTTCAGGTAACAATCTAGTTCCTATTCCTGGAATGTCTGGAGCCAATAAATTCCCATCTTCTACCTTAGGAATAGGGTCGACATAATTTTTGTACCATCCGTCAGGTCCATAAAAAGCTCTGCATGTTTCCATAATGAATGCATTAGGTGCATTCATACTAATATGAGCACAGGCAAAGATATTCACTGGACCAGTCATATCATGAGGAGCTATAGGTCTTTGTTCAGTCTCAGCTAACACTGAAATCTTTTTGGTTTCAGTGATCCCTCCTGTCCAAATTAAATCAGGCATTACTATTTCGGCCGCACCAGATTTTAAATAATCTCTAAATTGAAACTTTGAAATTAAACGTTCTGAAACACATATTGGAGCTTCTATTTCATTAGCTAAAATTAAATGATTTTCTATATTGGTTGGCTGTATCAGTTCTTCTTGCCATAAGGGTTTATATATATCCATTTCTTTTCCTATTCTTATTGCACTATTTAAATTCCACCTTCCATGACCATCATTAGCAATATCAATTTGATTTCCTACACAGTTTCTTATTTCTTCAATAGGTCTAGTTAGTAATTTTAAATCTTCATCAGAAATAGTATTTCCTCGATCTTGATCAGCGAAATGATCAGTGAACGCCCATTTCATTGCTGTAATACCCTCATCTATAAGGCTTTTAGATAACGTAGCTGCATCAGTAATAGCAAGAATAGAATCAATATTTTTTCCATATTGACCGGCAGTATTATATGTTCTGATTTTTTCTCTACATTTTCCTCCTAATAAATTATATATAGGCTGTTTAACACTTTGCCCAACTATATCCCAAAGTGCCATATCTATAGCAGAGATAGCTCTCATTTCTGCACCAGCATGTCCAAAAGCATTGGCCATATCAAACATATTTTTCCAATGTTTTTCTATATTAAATGGATTTTCGCCAATTAACATTGGGGAAAAAATTTCATGAATACACCCAGAAACGGCTTTTGGACCAAAGAATGTTTCTCCTAAGCCAATAATTCCATTGTCTGTTTCAATTTGTACCCAGGTAATTTGAGGAATTTCTTCTATATTTATTGTAGTAATATTTTTGATTTTCATTTTTTATTGATAATTTTTCATAATTATTGATCATCTAGTAATTTTTTTTAGATTAAATTTCATTATGTTTGTTAATATTGTTTCATATGGCTAACATTATCCTAAATTTTTGAAAAAAAATAACTCAAAAACAACAAATAATATATCTATTCGAGAATTAGTGAAGGACGCAATTTCTTCTCAAGAACAGTCTACAGTAACTGTTTTGTCTTCATTGCTTGCTATTGAAGATAAATTGCACTATATTCCTAAAGAAGCTATCGAAGAAACTGCTGAGGCATGTAAAGTGTCAATAAATGATGTTTGGAGTGTAGCTTCATTTTATACAAATTTTCGATTTACACCTCCTGGAGCAAAAATTTTAGATATATGTTGGGGCCCTTCATGTCATTTACTTGGTAGTCAAGATATTATGCATTCTGCTATTGAAAATCTTGAATTAAAAGCAGAAGGTGAATCTAAAGACAAAAAAATCACATTGAGATATAACACTTGCTTAGGTGCATGTGCTCAAGGTCCATGTATTGCAATAAATCACAAAGTTATAGGTTTTCAAGATTCTACGAAAATAAAAAAAATGCTAAGTGATTTAAGAGGGGAATAGATTAATATTGAGTTCAGATTATCAACAATTAAAGACTAATGCCATAGAAAAATGGGATAACCTATTATCTTCTAAACCATGGGTTAGAGTTGGGGGAGGTGTTTCAGGCCAAGCTGCCGGAGCCGAAGATATTTACGATCAAATAAAAAATTCTGATCTAATTGATCAATTAGACTTTAATGTATCATTAGTTGGATCTTTAGGGTTAATGTATTTGGAACCAATAGTTGATATAACTACCCCTGATGGATTGAGAATTTTTTATTCAAATGTCTCTACCAAATCTATACTTCAAATAATAGAAAAGCATTTAAATTCTGATAAACCTATTTTTGATAATTCAGCTTTTGCTTATTCTGGTGATTCTCCTGCTGTAAAAAACATAAATTTACCTGAATTTCATTCTCTAGATATTATGAAATTACAAAAAAGACTTGTGACAAAAAATTTTGGAAACATAGATCCTTTGGATATAGATCATTATATTGCTAATGGAGGATATGAGGCATTAGACAAAGCAGTTAGTATGAATTCTCCTGAAGATATAGTTACCCAAGTAAAAAATTCTGGACTAAGAGGTAGAGGAGGAGCGGCTTTTCCTACTGGACTTAAATGGAGCTTTTTAGCACCAGCTCAATCTGATTTTAAATATGTTTTATGTAATTGTGAAGAAGGAGACCCTGGAGCATTTAATGATAAGGGTATTTTAGAAAGTGATCCAAATACACTTATTGAAGGATTGATAATTAATGGTTATGCTACTAATTCTACCAAAGGATTTGTTTTTATAAGGCACGGACATGAACATCCTATTAATGCTACTAAATCTGCTATTTCACAAGCTTATGAACGTGGATTATTAGGTAAAAATATTTTAGGATCCGAATTTTCTTTTGATATGGAAGTAGCTTTAACTGGAGATTCTTATGTTGCTGGAGAAGAAACTGCATTGATGGAAGCTATTGAGGGTAAAAGATCTACACCTAGATTTAAACCTCCTTTTCCTGCAGCGGCGGGGTTATGGCAAAAGCCTACTAACATAAATAACGTCAAAACTTTATCTTATGTACCTAGTATCATAAGTAATGGTTCTGATTGGTTTAAGAAAGTTGGGACCGAATCTACATCTGGAACAGCTTTAGTTTGTTTGTCAGGACATATAAAGAGACCTGGTTTATATGAAGTTGAGATGGGAATGACAATAAATGATGTAATTTATAAAATTGGAGGAGGAGGATTGAATAATCAGAAAATAAAAGTTTTACAAGCAGGTGGTCCATTAAATGGATTATTAGGTGAACCATCTTTTGAAACACGTATTGATTTTGATGAAATGACTAAGGCGGGTGCATCTATTGGATCAGGAGGAATAATTGTAGGGAACGATAAAACAGATATTGTAGATTTACTAAGAAATTTAATTGCTTTTAACCAATTTGAATCTTGTGGTAAATGTTTCCCTTGTCGACTTGGTAATACTCATATGTTAGAAATATTAGATAGAATGTGTGAAAAAAAGGCCGAACCAAAAGATTTACAATTGATTAAAAAAATTGGTAATAGTATGAAAGTAGGATCTTTATGTGGGCATGGACAATTAGGATATAATCCTATCTCCTCCGCTATGAGGTATTTTAAAAAAGATATTGATGATTGTTTAGATGGTAATTATGAACTTACTGGGCCATACAAAGATGGCAAAATGCTTAGACCAACAAGAACTAGACCAGATTAGAATAATATGAAAGATACTACTCCATTTTCAATTGATGGCAATGAAATTTTAGCTAAACCTGATCAAACAATTCTTCAAGCAGCTCTTGATCAAGGGATCTATATACCATATTTATGTTATTTTCCAAAAATGAAACCTTATGGTGCTTGTAGAGCTTGTGTTGTAGAAGTAGAAGATTCTAACGGACGTAAAATGACTGTTGCTTCATGTACTACACCAGTATCAAAAGATGCAAAAGTTATTACTAACAATAAAGAAGTGTCTGAATTACGAAAAAATGTTATTGAATTGCTTATGACAGAACATCCTCACGGATGTTTAACCTGCCATAGGATAGAATTATGCGGACCCCAAGATATTTGTCAAAGACATGTATCTGTTACAGATAGATGTACTATTTGTCCAAAAAATGAAAGATGTGAACTTAAAGATACTGTTCGATCAGTTGAACTTGATTTACGAACTCCCTTAAACTATCATCGTAGAAATTTACCTATACATACTGATGACCCTTTTTATGATCGAGATTATAATCTTTGTATTGTTTGCGCTCGATGTGTAAGGGTATGTGATGAAGTACGATTTGATTCTGCACTAACACTTACTTCTAGATCTGGTGTTGCATTAGTTGGAACTTCACATGGAACTTCTTTATTAGAGTCAGGTTGTGAATTTTGTGGGGCATGTATTGATGTTTGTCCAACTGGAGCATTAGTAGAAAGAGATTATAAATGGGAAAAAGCTGTTAAGAGTGTTAATACAACTTGCTCTAATTGTTCTGTAGGGTGCCAAATGATTGCTGAAGTTAATAAATTTGGCAAAATTATCAGATTTAAAGGTGATATTGAAGGCTCGCCTAATAATGGCCAAGCTTGTTTTAAAGGAAAGTTTGGATATGATTACACAAATAATCAACAAAGATTAAAAAAATCATATATTCGAGAAGATGGAATTATAAAAAAACTTGATTTAAAAAACAGCATTAATCATATATATAAAAAGTTAAAAAATTTTAATAATGACCAAATAGCAATTGTTACTTCATCACGAAATACTAATGAAGATCTATATGTTACTTATAAATTTGCTACTGAAATGAATTACAAGAAATATTCTACAAATTTTGATGATCTGGATAAAAATTTTACTACTTCACTAAAAAAACTTTTCAATAGAGAATTTAGTACTAAACCTATATGGAATATTGAAAAATCCGAATGTGTTGTTATAGTGAATTCAAATACTACTGAAAACCAAAATGTACTAGCGACAGTTATAAAAAAATCCTCTAGAGACGGAACTAAAATAATTGTTATCGATTCTCGAGAAACAGAATTAACAAGATATGCCGATATTTGGTTAAGACCAGTACCTTCTACATCATCTACAACACTCTTAGGAATTTCTAGATCAATAATAGATCAGACATTAGAGCATAAGGATAAAGTATCATCTATATCTAATTTTGATCTTTATCGTAACAATATTTATAATTTTGATCTCTCAAGAATATCTACTATAACCGGAATTTCAGAAAAAGAAATCTCTAATGCTGCAAAACTAATTGGCGAGTCTACTTCTACATCATTTGTAGTGGGGAATGATACTTTTTCTGAACTAAGTGACATAAATATTGTAGATTCTATCTATAACGTTATGCTTTTAACGGGTAATTTAGATAATGAAAATTCTGGTTTTTATCCTGTTTTTGATGCTGCAAATTCAGTAAGTAACAAAATAATTAAATCTTACTTTGGAGATGAAGATAACTTAGATATTATTCATCAAATAAATGACGGTAAAATTAAATCAATGATTCTACTTATTGATGGCTTTAACATGAAGCAGAAACATTCATTAAAATTCATTGAATCTTTAAAGAAGTTAGATTTTCTTGTTGTAATTTCTCTTTTTGATAATGATGTAACAAAATTAGCTAATATAGTTATACCTTCAACATCTTACATAGAAAAAGAAGAGTCGACTATAAATCTCGAAGGTAAAATTCTCAGATATCTTAGAGGTGTTGAACCAAAAAAAGATCAAATTCATTGTTGGTATTTCTTTTCTGAATTAGCGAAGCTTTCAGATTTAAAAAATTATAATTATTCAAATGCAAAAAAAATTCTTAATGAGATATCCGATAATATTTCAGAATTTCAAGGTGTGAATTTTAGTAAAATTCCTAATCACAGTGGAAGATTACTAAAATCAGAACTACCAGAAATAAGAAATTTTGAAATTATCGAAAACTTTACTTATAAAAAAAATATATCTGACGAGATTTTTTCTGTTCCTGGAAGAATACTATATGATAAATCGGAAAATATCACTATAAAGACCGTTTCAGGTATGAATATTGTAGATAGAAAATCAACTATTGAAATTGCTGATTCATTAGCTTCAGAAAATAATATAAAAGATGGAGATATAATTACTATAATTGATGATTCTGGTGCTCAGATAGTAGAAGGTTTTGCCCATATTAATGGGATAAATAAAAATTTAATTTCTAACACTTCAATTTTTGCAGAAATGGTATCTGAAATTAAAGATATTAAAAATCCTGATTGGGTATCATTTATACCAGCTTTAGAGATAAAAACAACAAAAATAATTAAAAATAAGTCTAAATAGAGGTAAATTATTATGGCTAAACCTATAGAAGTAAATGATGGAGATTTTGATGATCAGGTTATATCATCTGAAATTCCTGTATTAGTTGACTTTTGGGCAGAATGGTGTGGCCCATGTAAAATGATTGCTCCGATTATTGATGAATTAGCAGATCAATACGAAGGAGATGTTAAATTTACTAAATTGAACGTAGATTTAAATCCTGAAATTTCTTCTAAATTCGGTATTAGAAGTATACCTACTATTTTGATGTTTAAAGATGGTGCTCCTGTAGGTCAAATAGTTGGTTCTCAACCTAAATCCAATATAGAAAGTAGAATAAAAGAAATTTTATAACCTATGGGAGTGGGTAGGTTCCGGTGAACTTCACGGACTTCAAATCTGTTGGCATTCGTTCTTCAACGAGTGCGGAGGGTTCGACTCCCTTGCACTCCCGCCATTATTTATAGATTGAAATTTTTTTCAGCAATTTTGGTGATATATTCACCTATAACTAATGAGGATGTAGCACCTGGCGACGGGGCATTTAGTACATGTATTGAATCTTTTTTATTTACAATGTGAAAATCATCAATTAATTTTCCATTTGAATCAACAGCTTGAGCTCTTACTCCAGAACCTGATCCATCAAGATCTTCAGAAATAAGTTCAGGTACCAATTTTTGAAGACTATTTAAAAATACACTTTTTCTTAAAGATCTATTCCATTCCCATAATCCTGTTTTCCAACTTTTTAAAGCCATTTTCCAGAAACCTGAATAAAATAAAGAACTTGCCATGTCATTAAAAGAAAAGTCTGTTTTCTTATATCCTTCTCTTTTCATAGCTAATACTGCATTTGGACCAGCTTCTACCCAACCTTTCATAGTTTGAGTTAGATGTACACCTAGAAACGGGAAAGCCGGATCTGGTGTAGGGTATATTAGTCCTTTGACTAAATATTCTCTATCTTTTTTTAATGTGTAATACTCACCTCTAAACGGGATTATTTTTACATTAGGTTCATGTCCCATTAATTTTGCTATTCTATCCGAATGTAATCCACCACAATTAATTATTTTTTTCGTTTCTATATCTATATTATTTGTTTCTAATAAAATAAGATTTCTTTTTCTTTTAGAACCTATTAATTTTGTGTCAAGTATTATTTCTCCACCTTTAGATATAATTTTTTCAGCATATACTTTAGATACTTTTCTGTAATCAACTATTGCTGTATTTGGAGCATAAAGTGCTTTTTCTGAATTAACATGCGGCTCTATCTCTTTTATTTCTTCTTTATCGACTAATCTTAATCCTTTAACTTTATTTGCCTTTCCTCTTTCATGTAGATCATTTAAACGTATCTTATCTGCATCACTAATAGCTACTATTAATTTTCCACAAGCCCATGTAGGTATTTCATTTTCTTCACAAAAAGTAGACATTGATGCTCTGCCTTCAACACAAAATTTTGCTTTAAACGAACCAGGTTTATAATATATACCAGAGTGAACAACTCCAGAATTATGACCTGATTGTTGTGTAGATATTTCAGAATCTTTATCTATTATTGCTATTTTTATTTTTGGATGCTTTTCTAATATCTTCATGCCAGTAGCTAATCCGATTATTCCAGCACCAATAATTACAATATCATACGGTTTTTTCATATTGTTCTTTCTCTAGATAGTTGATTTTACCTATATTTCAATCCCATGTTAATGGCCCTACATGCTTGTTCTGTCGCAATTTCAATTAATCTTTTTGAATTTGAAACAGCATCATTCATTGACATAGGTCTATTAACCAAACTGAACATAGAGTCAATTCCATGATTATGAATTTCGTTAAATCCTGCTCCTAAAGAACCCGCAATTCCTAATACCGGTATTCCAATAGATTTGGCTCTATGTGCTACAGATATAGGTGCTTTGTTGAAAATAGTAGATCTGTCAAATTGTCCTTCTCCCACTATTACAAGATTAGAATCTTTTAATTGAGTATCTATATCGAGTAAATCTAGGACTATATCAGCACCTAGTCTAAGTCTAGCTCCAAAAAATGCCATGAATGCTGCTCCTAATCCTCCTGAAGCACCAGATCCTGGATAGTTTATAATATCAATGCCTAAATCTATCTTTATAATTTTAGCGTAATTCATTAATGCTTTATCGAGTTTAGATACCATTTGTGGTGTGGCTCCTTTTTGAGGTCCAAATATTGCACTTGCCCCTTTTGGCCCACATAACGGATTGCTTACATCACATGCAACAATTATTGATGTGTTTTTGATTCTATTATCTAATTTACTGGTATCAATATATTCCAAATCGATTAATGCATTTCCCCCATCTCCTATTTCTTTTTTTTCAGAATTATAAAATTTAACTCCCAATTCAGATAACATTCCAATCCCTCCATCATTTGTTGCAGAACCTCCTACTCCAATTATAATTTCTTTATAACCTAGGTCTAAAGCTTCTTTAATTAATTGTCCAGCCCCTCTTGTGGATGTTATTAGAGGGTTTCTTTCTTCTTCAGTTAATAAAGATAATCCAGATGATTTAGCTATTTCTATTACCGCTATATTTTTTGATTCGATACCACCCCATTCAGCGACGATTTTTCGACCTAATGGGTCAGTAACCATACTGTTGTAAATTTTTCCGTTTGATTGTCCTATGATGGTCTCCATAGTTCCATCACCACCATCAGCTACAGGGAGTAATTTAGTTTCAATCTTTGGCCAGACTTTTTTGACACCAATTTCCATTGATTTAGCTACTTCTATAGCTTTTAAACTTTCCTTAAATCCATCTGGAGCTATCAATATTTTTTTTAATTCAGACATTAATATCGGTTATCTTTAGTATATTTATGTTCTTTATCAATTATCTCATTAATCTTTTTTGCAGTTTCTTCAAGTTTATTTTCGTAGTTAATAATCGAATATTTAAAATCAATTGCTTTATCTATTTCTTGTTTTGCCTTTTGTAATCTTAAATTTATATCATTAGAATCATTTACCCCTCTTATAATTAAGTGCTGTTTCAGAATATTAATATTTGGAGGGAGTATAAATATTTGTAAAGAATCTTCGAATATTTGTCTAATTCTTTCTGCACCTTGGACATCAACTCTTATTATTACATCTTTTCCTTCTTTTAATGCCATTTCTACTTGTTTTTTTTCAACTCCATAATAGTTTCCATAGACTTTAGCCCATTCAAGAAATTTACCTTCCTTTATTCTTTTATTGAATTTTTCGACAGAAAGAAAAAAATGATTTATACCTTCTTTTTCATCTTTTCTGATTTTTCTAGTAGTAGTAGTTACAACAAAATGGTAATTACTGTCATATGTTTTTAATAAATCAATTAGAACATCTTTGCCTACAGCAGATGGGCCCGATATTACTATAAGTAAAGGTTTGTCTAGTTTCATAAAGAATTATACTTTAGAGATGTGTTTCCAGAAATTTGGGTATGATATTTCAACTGATTTACTATCTATTACAGTTACAGGACTTTCAGAAAACAATCCAGCGATCCCAATACTCATAGCAATTCTGTGATCTCCCATACTATGATATTCTCCTCCTAATATTCTCCCATTTCCTTCAATTATCATTCCGTCATCCGTTGCCTCACAATTTATTCCTGCATTCTTTAACCAGTTAGTAGTAGCTTCTATTCTGTTGCTTTCCTTATATTTTAATTCTTTAGCATCCTTAATGACCGTCGTTCCTTCTGCCATAGCAGCTGCTACAGCCAAAATTGGTATTTCATCTATAAGTAATGGAATTATATCTCCATCAATTATAGTACTATTCAGATTTGAGCTTTTAACAAATATATCAGCAACATCTTCTCCTGAAATATTTTTTAAATTACTTATTTCTATATTTCCTCCCATCAGCCTTAAAACTTTTAATATTCCTGATCTAGTTTTATTGATTCCTATATTTTCTAGTAAAATGTTTGAGTTAGGATGACATAATCCAGCTATTATCCAAAAGGCCGCACTGCTTATATCTCCAGGTACTTTTATATCAACTGGATAAATTTTATCAGTTGGAGTAATGTCTAATTCTTTTTCTGAAATTTTAATTGAAGCACCCATTGAATTTAAAATTAATTCTGTATGGTTTCTTGATATTTCAGGTTGATTTATTATACTTTTCCCTTCTGCACGAATTCCCGCTAATAACAATGCAGATTTAAGTTGTGCAGAAGCTATAGGCATAGTATAAGTAATACCTTTGAGATTACCGCCATCAAAAATTATTGGTAATTTATTATTGTTTTTTTTAGAGTATATTTTCCCTCCCATTTGAGTTAAAGGATTAATTATTCTTCCCATTGGTCGTTTCAATAAAGAATGATCTCCTGTAATTTCAGATCTAAATTTCCTACCTACTAATAATCCTGCAAAAAGTCTGGTTGTAGTTCCACTATTACCAGCGTCTAAAATTTTTTTTGGTTTTTTGAACCCGTCCAATCCAACACCGTGAACTATACTTTCTAATGAAGAGCCATCATCACTTATTTTAGTCTCAATTTTACAACCTAGTTGTTGAGCTATTCGTATTGTAGAAAGACAATCTTCACCTGATACAATACCTTCAACCTTAGCTTTTCCATTAGATATAGAATTTAAAATTATAGATCTATGTGAGATAGATTTATCACCAGGAATATTCAATTTTAGATTTATTTTAGGTACAGGTTTTATCGAAAAGGTTTCAAAATTATTCATTTAATAGATCGTTTATCGTTACCTTTTTTTTTGTTATTTCCACTAAGTACACTAGCAAATCTACTACCAAAAAATAATGACATCATTCCTTCACTCGAAGATGGGATGTTAGGTCTTTCTTCATCTGTTTTTCTTCTATTCGCAAGTCCTGCATCCAATCTAATTCTTTCTTCCCAAGAATTATTAACGAGATCCAATAATTTATTATCTGAATGATTAGTATTATCTAATTCTTTTTTTAGTAAATCTAAATGTTCTATAGCTCTTTGTATCCAATCTATCAGCATTTCATTTGTAGTTTCTATGGATCCATAAGAAATATCAGGTAAATTTTTCGAAGGAGTTGTCACATTATTAAATTCCTTTCCTGCGAATTGGCTCATCTCATGCCAAGAAGGAGATTCTGACACCAGATTCATTAAAGTGGTAGAAAATATAAATGGTAGCACTGATGTAGCAACTGTATATGAATCATGTTCTAAAGAATCTATAAAAAAAGGTTTAGCACCAAGATCTTGTATGAAATTTACAATTTTATTTACTTTATTTTCCGGCATATTCTTTGCTGGTAATAACGCCCATTTAGAATTAGAAAAAATATATCCAGATGGTTCAATATTATTCCCTTCTAAGCCACCTACTAGGGGGTTACCACCTATGAATTTTTTTGGGATAAATTCATCAGCCCATTGTAGAATCTTTCTTTTTGTTACGCATGTATCTGTAACTATACAATTTTCGGATAGGTTTTCAGATATTACAGAAAAAATTTCTTTAACAAAATTAGGAGGAGTTGCAATTACGACTATATCGGAATTCTTAACAGAATTTGGTAAATTCCATGGTGTTTCATCTACTAGTCCAGACTTTTTGTTCTTTCTTTGGATATCTTGATTACTATCATATCCAATTATTTTGATCTTATTAGAATATTTTGATCTTAACCCCATGGCTATAGAAGTACCAATATATCCTAATCCGATTATAGTTATTTGTTTAGTTGTCATTTTAGTATTATCTATATAATTTAAATATTCTGTTCACCAGAATCTCTTTCTTTTTTTAAAAAATCTTCTAATTCTTTAACTAGTTGTGCTGGTTCTGGATTTGTTCTATTAAGCCAATTAGTATGTTCTTCGGAATCAAATCTTTCTTCTAATTTTTTGATATATATTTCTATATCCTTTTGATCTTCAAGTGCATTTTCTAAATTAGCTCTGAACTCATCAGCTTCTAACTCTAATTGTTCTAAATCAAGTTCAATATCTAAAAAATTTGATAATTCCTTTAGTACAGTGAATGTTAGTGTTGGGTTATGTGCAATTTGTAAATAATGTGGAGCATGCCCCCATATAGAAATAGTAGGAATATTGTTTTCGTCAAATTTTTGGCCAAGAACAGATGTTAATCCACATGGCCCTTCATAGGAAGGTGGTGTATATAAGATATTATTTATATTTTTTTTATATTCTTCTTTTTGTAATTTTTTTTTATATCCTTCAGAGTACAAACTATAAATATCATTAGCTGTAGTTGTACAAGAAATTTTAGGTTTTCTTGTATGTGGTACTGAATCTAAGAGAGCACCTAGAGTAACAAATATTTCTGTGTTTACCTTTTTAGCTATATCAAATATTTCTCTTGCATATGTTTCCCATTTATAATTTGGTTCAATACCAAGGAACAAAACAATATCTCTAGAATTTTTATCTGTATTTATATAGTAAAAATTATTTGAAGGCCATTTAATTTCTCTCTTTCCATCATTTCTATTTTTTACTGAAGGACGATTTTGAGAAAAGTCATAAAATTCTTCAGGTTCAATTGAGTGAAATTTTTTCCCTGAAGCCTGAGAAACTATTTCTCTTAAAGCTCTAGTTGCAATTTTTGTAGCATCAGACCATCCTGACCATGCTCCAATGAATATAGTTTTTTCTAAATCAGGTATTTGATTGTTCGTTTTATTTTTCAATTTATTATTTACATTTCTTTTTTTGGTTTAAGTTTATCATTTTGTAATCTCAAATTTTTATTGATAATACCTAATTGAGTATTTAATGAAATTTTCTCTAAGATATATATTAAAATGATACAAATTATTTCTAACATTAATTACTGTGCAATATGTATTATTAATAATTAAAAGTTTTAGGGGGCCGTTTATAATTTCTGATATTTTATTAATTGTGAGTTTCGTGATATGTTTCTATGCTTTTATTGTATCTATATCTAATTTTTTTTGCTTAAAAAAAGTAAAATCGAATTCTATTACCTTTCAAGAACCTAAAATTTCAATATTAATTCCTTGTAGAAATGAAGAAGATAATGTTGAAAATGTTATAAATTCAATGGTTAATCAATCCTATGAAAATATAGAAGTGATTTTATTAGACGATTCTTCTTCCGATAACACTGCACAAATTATTTCAAAATTTTCAAAAAAATTTTCAAAAATAAAATATGTAACTGGATTGCAACTTAAAAAAGGCTGGATTGGAAAAAATTGGGCTTGTCATCAACTTACAAAAATAGCAACTGGAGATTATTTCCTTTTTTGCGATGCTGATGTTATATATGATAAGGATTTAGTTAGAGATTCAATTGCAAATTTAAAAAAAAATGATTATAAATTTTTAACATTATTCCCGGGAAGAAAATCAGATTCTATCACTGATAAATTTATTTGGTCTTTTGCAGGATGGGCTATTAATGCTTGGTTACCTTTTATCATAACTTTTAAGACAAATATTTCTTTATTAGCAGCTGGATTTGGGCAATTTTTGCTAATTGATAAAGAAATATACTTCAAAATAGGTGGACATAAATCTTTTAAAAATACTCAATTAGATGATTTTGAGTTATCTAGACTTGTTCAACAATCTGGATATAAATGGTCTGTAGCTATTGCTTCAAACAGAGTTATTACTAAAGGATATAGTACTTTTACAGAATCAATTAATGGTCATGGAAGAAGTATAATGCCTGTTTTTCATAATAATGGAATAATAATGTTTTTATTTTGGTGTATTATCTCTAATACTATTTTTTTTCCTATATTTTTATCTATTAATTCTGTAATTAATTCAGATTATTCAAATTTAAATTCTTTTTTATCTTTTTGTAATATATTTTTTATATTTATTTCATGGATACTCACTTCTTTTAAAACTAAAGTAAACATTATTCCATGTTTGATTTATCCTTTAACTACCTTTTTAATTTTATTTGTAGCAATACATTCTTTATATAAAACAAAAAAACGTATAATCTTTTGGAAAGATAGACTTATAAGTTAAGTAATATATGCCAAAAAAAAGAATTCCAAATATAGGGGAAGAACCATTTTCTCATTTAGCTTTACATGGTTGGGGTTCAGATCATAGGACTTTTGATCCAATTTCTTCTTTTGTTCCTTCTAAATATTCTATTTTATGTCCTGATTTACCAGGTTATGGTTCTAGTCAATCACCAAAAGAATGGACACTTGACTGCGTTACAGAAGAAACTGTTTCAATGATTAAAACAGAAAGAATACAAGAACCAATTGTTATTATCGGTAATTGTTTAGGTGCAGTACTAGGTCTTGAAATGGTTGTTAGGAATATGATTAAAGCCAAAAAGATAATCATAATCGATCCTGTTATATTTTTTCCTATGTATTTAAAAATATTTTTATTAGGTAAATTAGGTAAGACAGCTTACCTCGGAACTTTAGATACTAAGATCGGCAGATTTTTATCAAATCTTGCTGTTTCTAGAAATAAATCAAGTGATATAGATTATACAGAGTCTTTCAAGGATGTAAATCATGATTCTGCTTATAAATATCTTAATATGATGGCTAAGATTCCTGATCCTTCTCGATATAAAGAAGTTAATATTGATGTTGATATCATATATGGTCAAAAAACATTAGGGGCAGTTAGAAAATCTTCCAAAGCACTTAAAGAAATATGGAGTCATGCTAATGAAATTCAAGTGCCTAATGCTGGGCATTTACCTCTAGCTGAGCAATCAGAAGTAATGGCTAATTTAATTTTTGATACATGATCAGGTGCCAATTTTAAAATTTTCTTCTATTGATTTAAGTGTTTCTATCGCTGAAAGGATTGCTAGATAGCTAGTTTTTTTATTAATTGGATGGGGGATATTTTCTAGTTTGAAATAAAAATTTCCAGTAGTGCTTTCAATTGTTATTTCATGTGTATTCTTGCTTGTATATGGATCTGCTATTATCATGACATTTGTCTTGTCCGGTCCTAAACCTGCCAAGCTTATTGTTGCTGAAATATTTATATTAGATGGGAATAAATTTATAGCTTCAGAAGCTGTCCCATTAAATATAATCTTTGGTTTATTAAAATTGTTATTTTTAAATTTTTCATAACCTGGAGCTCCTAGTAATGCTTCAGGTGATTTTGTAGTTTTTATTGATACTGAAGACAAATGATTTTTAACTGTTTTTATACAATCTATACCTCCTATTGCTCCTGATGGAATATGTACTTTTACATTATTTAATTTACATGTTTTATAGATTTCTTTAATTAAATTTTTGTCTATAAGTGCCCCAGAACTCATTATTAACATAGATTTGCCAGATTGTAGTATTTTTATACTATTATCTTTAACAAAGTTAGGTGATGCAGCCTCTACAATTAAATCAACTTCATTATCATTAATCACATCATCTATATTATTTGTTTTGAGTATATTATTAGGAAGAAATGTATTTAAATTCTCTAATCTAGATTTTTCTTGATCATAAACCCAATTTAATTTTGATATAGATATATGGTTATTTAAAATAAATTTTATGATCTCTATTCCCATAGATCCGCATCCTATTACCCCAACATTAAATTCATTTTTATTGTTTGATTTATTTGTTTCTTGCATACATAAAAGATTTTATAACATAATTTATTCTTTGGCATTTTTCTTTGTAGATTAAATAGGGATATGGTAAATAATGTATATTATTAATAATATTTTAGGCTTTAATCATATTTAATATAGATAAATTGACAACTACCGATAGTGAAGTTTCTTGTCTTCCCCTAACTCACAATGATTGGAAAAATTGGGTTAGCGCTTCTAGGACTAGAAATTATTCTATTGAAGATACCCTTACAGATTGGTTAGATCTATATGGACTTGAATTAGGATTTACACCTGATAAATTATTACCTAACTATGATCCAAGATATGATTGGACTGAGTTCATTTTTGAAAAAGGTAATTTATTTGAGACCCACTTTATAAATTATATAAAAGAATTTGCACAGGTCATAAATATTGGAAACTTTACTGTTGCTAGAAATTTAGATAAAGCTGTAGAAACAGTTAATGCTATGAAAAATGGAACTGAAGTTATAACTCAAGCAGTTTTAAGAAATCCAGAAAATCAAACTTATGGTTTAGCTGATTTATTAATAAGGCTAGATGTTTTATTGGAATTAAAAGATTTATTTCCTAATGTTTCTGATTTAGAGAATTCTTCTAATATTGATATTAAAGATCCTAAAATTTTAAAAACGTACCGGGTTATAGATATTAAATTTTCTACTTTAAGACTGAAAGTTGGTAATTTTCTAGATTCATCACATAAATCACATATGGTTCAGTTGGATATATACAATAGGGCATTAGGGAGAGTCCAAGGATTTATCCCAAGATATGGTTATATTGCCGGAAGAAAATGGCAACAAGGAAAAAACAGAGGGAATAGTTCTATAGATTTGTTAGGTGTAGTAGATATGGAAGGTGATATAAAAAAAGGGATTAAATTACGTCATTTTACTAATAAATCTATAAATTGGCGTAGGTTAGTTCAAACTAAAGGGAAAAATTGGAAAATTTTTCCGAAACCTAAACTTCTAGAATTATATCCAAACACAGGTATTTCAAATTCAGGTTGGGATAAAGCTAAATCGTTTATTTCCTGGAGACTGAATGATATGACTAGGGTTTCATTTATTTCCCCAACCAAAAGAAAAGTAGCACATGAATCAGGAATTACAACTCTAGATGATCCTAGATTAACTTCAGAGATATTACAAATTAATGGTAAATCTGGGATATTGGTTGACAATATTATTAATGTAAATAAAAAGGTTAATAAAGATATTGTATACCCATCTAAAATAAAGTCAGGTGAGGAAATTTGGAGAAATCAGTCTTGTATGGAATTCTTTGTTGATTTTGAAACAGTTTCTGATTTAGATGATGATTTCCGAACCTTTCCTATTATTGGTGGAGATCAGTTGATTTTTCAAATTGGGTGTGGTTTTATTGAAAATTCCATTTGGAAATTTAAACAATTTACTACTAATATTTTGAATAATGAATCGGAGGTTTATATTTTGGATGAATGGTTCAAATTTATGGATGAAAAATCAAAGAAAAATGATTATATTGTTTATCATTGGAGTGGAGCAGAGAAAGTACATATTGAAACTGCCTACGATAATGCGAGAAATAGGCATTCAGATCGAGATTGGCCAAAGATAAATTGGTTTGATCTATTAAAAAATATATTTGATGCAGAACCTGTTGTTATTAAAGGGGCATATGGTTTAGGTCTCAAACAAATAGCAAAAGCTTTAAAAAAGCATGGATTAATTCAGACAACTTGGGATAATGGCCCAACAGATGGTATGGGAGCTATGGTTGGAGCTTGGAGAGCTAATAATTTAGCTAAAAATGACGGTAGAAAATTAATTGATTACGATATTATGAAGTTAATTGGTAAATATAATGAAGTTGATTGTAAAGTGATGCAAGAAATACTTTATTACATTAGAGAAAAACATTAATATTTAAAATGCGAGATCGTAAATGATAAAACAAAATAAATTAGTTAGTTTTACTTTGATTTTATTTTTCTCTTTTATGATTTTTTTATCATGTGGAGATAATGATAATAATGATGTTTTTGTAGATTTAATTGATACTCCTATTCCAGAATCTATTCCAACATATACTCCAACTTCTATACCAATACCTACTCCTACTTATACCGCAACTGTAATACCTTCTCCAACTTCTACTAATACACCTACAGTAAAACCTACTTCTAAACCTCAACAGACTTCAACAAGTACCCCTACAGCAACTAATACTCCTATTTTAGGAAATACTTCCACCCCTGAACCATTATCTACTTCAACCCCTATACCTAAAGATACCCCTACTCCTTTACCTATTCCTACAGCTACTTCGACCGTTACCCCGTTACCTATTCCTACGGCTACTTCGACCGTCAACCCGACACCTAAACCTACATTTACACCTACACCTAAACCTACATTTACACCTACACCTATTCCTCCCCTAATTTCTATTATTGCACCTGAATTATTTACTCTTATCCAAAATCAATTACTAGATTTTGGATCCAATATTATTGTAAGTTCAAATATATCTGAAGATACTTTTTCTGCTTCAATAAATTGGGGGGACGGTAGTTCCGAAGAAAAAGTGGCAGTAGTCCAGACTACTGGAGAAGTTGTAGGTACTCATACCTATTCTGATACAGGTAGTTATACGATTGAAATTACTATTAATTCTGAAAGTGGAGCTACTTTATCTAGAGGTATTTTTGTCTATGTAAATCCACCTCCATAATCTTCTTATTAAATCTTTTATATGGAGAATATATTTACTAAATTATTTATATAGTTGTATATATACCGCATATTTTAAATAAATTTTATAGATTTATTTATTTTTATAGATAATAATAATTACCGAGGATCACAATTAGTCTTTCCTAGAATCCCTACATGCTCCGGAAATGTCGTGATCCTCTATAATTTACTTTCTTTTCATTTATTTAATTCAATTATAATTGTTCATTATTTTTCAAAAAAGAAAGAAAGTTTAATAATGTCTCATCCAAACATTGTTTTGATTAACTGTGATGATCTAGGTTATGGTGATTTAGGTTGTTATGGTTCAAAATTAAATGAAACCCCAAATATAGATAAATTAGCTCAAGATGGTATTAAATTTACTAACTTTTATATGGCCTCTCCTGTGTGTAGTCCATCTAGAGCGGCTATGTTGACAGGTTGTTATCCAACTAGGATAAGCTTTGGTTTATTCGACAATGAACACATAGTACTTTTTCCTGGTTCACCTACAGGACTTAATCCTAATGAAATAACTATTGCTGATCAATTAAAAAAATCAGGATATGCTACAAAAATTGTTGGTAAGTGGCATTGTGGTGATCAGAAAGAATTTTTACCTACAAACTATGGGTTTGATAGTTATTATGGTATACCTTACAGTAATGATATGGGAAGGCAAGTATTACCAAATGACATTTCTTGGCCAGACAGTACAGAAGAACAAAAGCAAAGAAAAAAAAATTTCCCTCCATTACCTCTTATTAAAGATGAAGAAATTATCCAAGAACAACCTGACCAGTCAGCTATAACAGAAAGATATGTAGAAGAAAGCGTCACCTTTATAAGAGAAAATAATAATCAACCATTTTTTTTATATCTTGCTCATATGTATGTACATTTACCATTATATGCACCTGAAAATTTTCTTAAGAAATCTAAAAATGGTAGATATGGTGCTGTTGTAGCAGGTGTTGATTGGGCAACATCTGTAATTGTTGATGAGTTGAAAAATCAAGGTATAGATGATAATACTTTGATAATTTTTACGAGTGATAATGGTTCAAATACTAGAAACAATGGAAGTAATGCTCCCTTAAGAGATAGAAAAGGAACTACTTGGGAAGGAGGGCAAAGAGTACCTTGTATACTCAAATGGCCTAAAAATATCCCTGCAAACTCTATTTCAGATGAACTTATTTCGTCAATAGATTTTTTAGCAACTATATCTTCAATTACAGGTGTAGAAATGCCGGATGATAGAAAAATCGATAGTATAGATTTTTCTGAGATTATTTATCAACCTGATTCTGAATCTAATAGAGAATACTTTTTTTATTATAAGCAAAATAATCTTGAAGCTGTTAGAGATTCAAGGTGGAAATTACATTATCAAAAAGATAAGAAGAGAATATATGAACTATATGATTTAGACAATGATATTTCGGAGAAGTTTAACGTTTATGATCAACATCCAGATATAGTAGATAAATTACTTATACAAATTAACCGATGTATTAAAGATATAGGAGATGAATCTTCAAATATTCAAGGAGAAAATATCAGGCCACCAGGTAAAGTAGATAACCCAGTACCCTTAACCGAATATGATGTAAATCATCCTTATTTCACTCATATGTACGATTTATCAGATACAGGATAACTACATATTAATTAAATTTTTATAAACTCTTTATATAAGGTTTTTATATTTTATTATGTTTGTGATAGGAAACAGTATAATTTATGGGTAGTATCTTGAAGAATTCTAAATCTGGAATAATTGATATTGGATCCAATACAATTAGACTTTGTTTATATACTAATAAAAAGAATGTTTTAGATAATTACTATACTCAAAAAGATTATTTTGGATTACAAAAATATATATACAATAATGTTGACCCAATAAAACCCATAATGAAAATGATTTCAGTCGTATCTGATATGAAAATGAAATCTCAAAGATACGGTGTTGATCCATTTATTATTGGTACCTCGGCTATAAGAGAAATATCAAAAATTGTGGATGTAAAAAAATTATTTTTTGAAAAAACCGATATCAAATTAAATATATTATCTCCTGAAAATGAAGGTCTGTATTCATTCACTGGAGCAATTGATAATTTGAAACCTAAAAATAAAGGTATGCTTTTTGATTTAGGAGGAGGAAGTTTAGAATTAGGGGATTATAATAAAAAAAAAATTAGCAATATTTCATCTATACATCTTGGTGCATTATCTCTGAGTATGAGATTTTTAAATAAAAATAGAGTTACATCCAAATCTTTAAATAAATGCTCTAGTTATATAAATAATTCTTTAGAAAAAATAAATTTTTCAAATGAATATGGTGATTTAATTGGTATTGGAGGCACCATAAGAAATTTAGGAAAGATTAAGTTAGCGGGAAATAATTCAAAAAATTTAAAAAAAGATTTAAATAATTTAGAAATAACCGATGATGAAATCGATGATATTATTGAGACTTTAATTATTTCAAATCAAGGTTCACTTGAAGATATTAAAGGTTTAAATCCTAATAGATATAAGACGATTTTACCTGGGGCATTAGTAATTCGAGAATTACTAAAAATTTCTAAACAAAAACATATTAGAATAAGTGTAAAAGGGATTCGTGAAGGATATATTATAACTCACTAGATAAATGGAATAATTTCTTCAGCATTTCTAACTATACTTTTGTCAATATTAGAAGTTATTTTATTATCTTTATCATCATAATCTATCAAATTTAAAACCAATCTCATAGCGTTTATTCTAGCTCGCATCTTGTCGTCAGATTTTATTACCCACCATGGAGAAAATTTTTTGTGAGTTTGTTTAAACATTATTTCTTTTGCAGAAGTATATTCTGGCCATTTTTGATTAGAAATATAGTCTAATTCAGATAGTTTCCAATTCTTTAGCGGGTTACTTTCTCTCTGTTTAAGTCTGCTTATCTGTTCTTTATCAGAGACTGAAAAATATAATTTTATTAATTTTATTCCTGAATCAGTAATCATCTTTTCTAATTTAGGAGTATCTACTAAGAATTGTTTATATTGTGAATTTGTACAAAATCCCATAACAATCTCTACTCCAGCTCTGTTGTACCATGACCTATCAAAAAGTACAATTTCTCCTGCAGAAGGGAAATGATTGATATATCTTTGAAAATACCATTGCTTTTGTTCTATATCTGTTGGTTTTTCTAAGGCTATTACTTTAGCTCCTCTTGGATTTAAATGTTCCATAAATCTTCTTATAGTCGCACCTTTTCCTGCAGCGTCTCTACCCTCAAACAGAATTAATAATTTTTCATCTTTATTCTTTATACTATTTTGCATTTTTACTAATTCAACTTGTAGGGGAATTTTATATTTGTAATAATTTTTTAGATTTAATCTATTTTTATATGGATAGTAGTTCTTTACAAAATAGTCAGATATTATTTCTTGTTCATTTCTGTTTGATAAATTTTTTGGTTTTTTATAACTTGGTAACTCTTTGATGAAATAATCATTATAAAAAGTCTCTTGAATATCACTAGGATCAAATAAATTGTAAAAATTATTTTTATTTTTTTTATTCTTCATAATAATTTAATTTTCTATGAAATTTTACATTTTGATCTTGATTATTTAGTATTAGCTATATTCAATTTACTAGTTTAGTTTTTCTGCAATTATATAAATTTTTTTTCTATCTTTCTAGTTTTATTTTTTTTTTGATCTAAAATTATTTTATAAACTTTTTTAACTTTATAATTGATGAATAAAATACCTCTTACAGAAACCGGTGCTATATCCTCTCAACCCAAGACTCGATAGGAGATATTGGAGCATGTAAATAATTCTTTAGCTAAAACAGATTCATACTTCAGAAATCACATTATGTACCTCAATTAATTATATTTTTTGTTATTATTTCTTAAAAAAATATAATTTGGAAAATACAAATGAATAATGTAAGAAAAAATAATTTTCAATCACCTGTACCGAAATTTACATTTTCAAAAGATTTAGATGAGCAAAAAATAGAACTGCAGAATAACTCCATTATAGAAAGATTTTCATTATCTCGAAAAAATCTTTCTAAAGATATTCACAGACCAATTTATCATTTTGTAAGTCCTGAAAGTACTATGAATGATCCTAACGGTTTATGTTTTTGGAATGGATATTGGCACCTTTTTTATCAAGGTTATCCTGTCGAATTTCCAGATAAAAGAATTGAAGGTACGAACACGCGAGTACATTGGGGGCATGCATATAGTAAAGACCTGATAAATTGGAAAGATTTACCTTATGCGATTTATCCTGATCCAGAAGAGTCTTGTTTTTCTGGAGCAACTTTGGTCGAAGATAATAGAGTTATAGCTATGTATCATGGAACTCAAGCGGGGAATATGATAGCGATTTCAGATGACTCATTATTACTAAATTGGGATAAATTAACTGGTAAGCCTGTAATTCCTATTTTACAACCTGATGGAAATGAATGGCCTTATAGAGTTTTTGACCCATGTATTTGGAAAAAAAATGGGTCATATTTTTCTCTTTCTGCTGGTACATTACCCCATGCTCCAACAGGTAAACGGACGCGTGCAAACTTTTTGTTAAAATCTAATGATTTGATTAATTGGGAATATCTTCATCCATTTGTTGAAGGTGATAGATTTACATTAATCGGAGATGACGGAGCATGTCCTTACTTTTGGCCTATAGGCGATAGATATATTTTGATGTTTTTTAGCCATATGAGTGGTGGTCAGGCTTTAATTGGCGATTATGATAAAGATCGTGATAAATTTATAGTAACCGCTCATCATGATTTTAATTTTGGTGCCTTTGGACCAGCTGGAGTCCATGCACCTTCTGCTACTCCTGATGGAGAAGGTGGAGTAATATCTATATTTAATATGAATCCTGGAATGCATAATCAAGGTTGGGATCAAATTATGACTCTTCCAAGACGACTTACAATATTAGGGAATAATAAATTTGAACGAAACATGTTGAAAATTGAACCTGCTGGAAATATAAAATCTTTGAGATATGATCATAAAGTAATAAAAAATTTTATACTTCAAGCTAATAAAGATGTGATTTTCAATGAAATTAATGGAAATGCTATTGAAATTTTTTGCGAGATTGAAATAAAAGATTCACCTATGGTTGAGATGAATATACTTAGATCTCCTAAGAAAGAAGAATTTACACGAATTATATTTTATCCAAATCGTGGTTATAGAGATTGGGATCGATATGATAAATGGGAACCTAAAAGTCGTCTTGAAGCATCTTCGGGTTTAATATCGATTGATTCATCTTATTCTTCTACATTACCAAGTGTCCTATCAAGATCACCGGAGACTGGACCTGTTTTTTTAGAACCTAATGAAAACTTAAGAATAAATGTATTTATAGATAAAAGTGTTGTTGAAGTTTTTGTTAATGATAAACAATGTCTTGCTGTAAGAGTTTATCCTGGGCGTCAAGATAGCACAGGAGTATCTTTACGCTCACAGGGCACATCTTCAGAAATCATCAAATTGGAGTCTTGGAGAATGAAAAGTATATATTGATATTATTCATCCTCTTGTAGACGACCATTTCTTAGACATAATTTCATTCATACCTTTTTCATTTATTTCTATTCCTAAACCTGGTTTGTCTGGGATTTCTACTTCTCCGTTATCGTCTAAAATAAAAGGATCCTTAATATAACCTTTACCTATAGTAGTTAAATTGTTTTCTCTTGAATCATTTACTTCATTATGTTCTTGAACTAAAAAATTATTGGAGCAAGCATCTACCTGTATTGATGCAGCTAAAGCAACTATACTAAGAGGGCAATGTATAGCTAATTTTGCATGTGTTGCTTCTCCTATTATGGCTATTTTTTTTGTTTCAGTGATCCCCCCTGCATGACATATATCTGGTTGCATCACTGAAATATATCCTTTTGATAATGCATCAAAGAATATCCATTTACCCATCCACCTTTCACCTGCAGCAATAGTGGCATTACCTTCGTTAGATATTTTTTTTAAATAATCTACTCTTTCTGGAGGCATAGGCTCCTCTATAAAAAGTGGTCTGTAAGGTGATAAAGATTCAACTAATTGCCTCCCAATTGATGGATGAGGATTATGTATATCTATGGCTATATCGATATTTGGTCCTGCTCCTTCACGTGCAGCGATAAATCTTTCGACAATTTCATCTACCTTACTAGTTGCTTCTAAACCTTCTCCGACCGATATGTGCATTTTAAGAGTTTTAAAACCCCATTCTTTGGTAAGAATTTTTGCAGATTCCCTATAAGTTTCAGGTTCATTAGAAGAAAATTTATTATTTGTATTTTTACCATAACTATATGGTTCTCCTGGTTTTACAGTCCAAGGGAGTTCACCTCCTAATGCACGATAAAGTTTAATTTTATTTTTTATTGATCCACCAAACATTTTGTAAATGGGAACTTTTGCTGCTTTACCCGCAAGATCCCAAAGCGCTATATCTATTCCACTAATGGCGCTCATTTTGATAGGTCCACCAACATATCCAGTACCTGATTCATACATAATTTTCCAAATTTTTTCTACTTGAGTAGGATCTTTTCCTATCAATAGAGGTTCTAGTCGTTTAACTTCTGCAATTACGGTATCTGCGTGGTTTTCCAAATATGGTTCACCTATTCCAAATAGTTCTGTATCGGTTTTGATGTATATCCAAACCCAACTCGGTGGAACCTTTATAATTTCTATTTCAGTAATTTTCATTTTAATTATTATTCATATAAAAAAATTATTCTTATTTAGTATATAATCTATTTGGCAATGAGAAACTTGCAGTTGATTACTTTCAAGTTTATACGGACTCATTGCCACTTTTTCAATTTGTAATGTTTAGAAAATTAAGATTATTTGTCTACTAATTTTCTTTTGACAATATGTTATTTATAATTTACGATATTAGAGTTATTTATAAAAGATGATGTTTAATCAAGTGAAAAATTTTCAATTAATAAATTTTATTTTTTTTAGTTCTAAATTAAAATGCTGTTTCAGTAATGAACCACGGAGGTCTTTGAGCTTCTAGCTTTTATTGCTGAAAATATATTCATCTGACCTCTTTTAAGAGGTCATTTTTTTTGTTTTTCACAATTTATTTCTTATGTTTAAAAAATTACTTCCATACGCCTTTCAAACACAAATAGGTATTTTTATTACATTAGTTTTTATTTTATTTGGATTATATATTTCAAATACTGAACCTAGAATTGGAGCAACATGGATTGTTGGTGGGGTATTTGGATTAATCCTACAAAGATCTCGTTTATGTTTTGCATCTGCATTTAGAGATCTTTTTCTTTTTGGTTCTGGTCATAACATGAAAGGTATTTTATTAGGTCTTTCTATTTCGGCTATAGGTTTTACAGCTATTATGTACTGGTTATTACCTAATACGGGAGTGATAGGTTCTTATCCATCTGAAGCTCATATTTTACCATCTGGTATATCGGTTATTATTGGAGGTGTTTTATTTGGTTTTGGTATGGTAATAGCTGGTGGATGTGTATCAGGTACTTTATATAGAATAGCTGAAGGTTATATAACCTCTTGGATTACTTTAGTAGGTATTTTGATAGGTTTAATTTTATTAACAATATCCTGGAATTGGTGGTGGGATAATTTAATTTCCAAAGAACCTCGTATTTGGTTACCCAATTTATTTGATGGAAATTTTGGATATACATGGTCACTTTTTTTTACTCTTCTTCTTTTATTATTAGTATATTTATTTATTATTTTTATTGAATCACGTAACAATATATTTCAACCTATTATTTCTAAAAAAATCAACAACCAAAATAATTTTGTAGATAGAGTAAATAGTTCATTAATAAATATTTTCAAAAAAGGATGGCCAATTTATATTGGTACTACAGCTTTAGGTGGGTTAGCGGTTTTATCTTATTTGATACATACTCCATTAGGTGTTACAGGAGAATTAATGTCAATTTCTCATAGATCTATGAGTTTATTCAGCATAAATATACCTGAATTAAAAGGGTTATCAGATATATCTGGATGTATAGGAAATATGGATGATTCTTCAGTACTAACTTATTCTTTTGCAATGACTATAGGTTTATTACCTGGAGCATTTGTTGGGGCTTTGTTTTCTGGAGAATTTAAAATACGTATTCCAAATAAAGATATTTTATTAAAAAGATTTTCTCAATCCTTTTTTGGCGGTATATTTATGGGTTACTCTTCCGGGTTAGCATTAGGTTGTACGATTGGAGCTTTTTTCTCTGCAATACCTTCTTTATCTCTATCTGGCTGGATTTTTGCATTATCTTTGGCTTTTGGTGCTTTTATTGGAACAAAAATCATTAAGAGGATTGGATAATGTCAAACATAAAATATGATTTAAGAGGTGTGAAAATGCCTGAACATTTGAATCTAGCTAAGCAATCTGTGTATGACGCTACCATTCAGGGTGAATCTATCATCATAACTGATCAAGAATTAATAATAAAATATTTACCGGTTGAAGCTATTAAAAAAAGATTAAAAGTAAATATCAAATCACAAGGTGATTCACTTTGGAAAATTGTTATTTCAAAAAAAGGCAAGGATTAATTATGACTAATAAAAATGAAGATATACCTGTTTTGGATGTTCGAGGTGAAATTTGTCCTTATCCAATGCTAAAGACTAATGAAAAGTTAGATTCTGAAGAATTTAAGTTTGACTTTTTAGATATTTTAACTGATCATTCACCTGCTTTATCAACTATCCCTCCACAAGCAATGAAACGAGGATATGAAGTAGATATTGAAGAAATACATGATGGTGAATGGAAAATTCGCTTGTCAAAATAAATTTTAAAATGATTCAAAATTTTTATAAAATATTTTGCTTATGTATTGAGCCTCGCAATAGTCGCGAGGTCTTTGATAGTTAAATTTTAATAAATTGAGGTATAAATAAATGAAAAAAATAATAAATAATTTTACGAGTATGGTTGGAATTCTTTTAATTATATTTTTTACTTTTGGTTGCAGTGAATCAAATGAAATAGAAGAAATCAATGATACTGATAATACTGATCTTAATTCAGATATTAATAGCAGAGGTTATGCAAATACATCAAGATTAGTTTCAGCTGAATGGTTAAAAGCTAATTTAAATGAAGATAAGATTGTTGTATTAGATGTTAGATCAGAAGAAGATTATAAAGAAGGACATATTCCAGGATCAGTAAACTTATTAGCCAAATCTACATTTCAGACAGATAAAGATGGTGTGAAAGGAATGATTCCTAGTTCTGATTATATTGCATCACTATTATCTTCTGTTGGGATTGAAAGTGATGATACGATTATAATTTATGATGGGATAAAAAATCTATGGTCTACTCGAGGTATGTGGGCTTTAGATGTTTATGGCCATTCAGATTCTAGACTTTTGGATGGATCTTGGGCATATTGGAAAAATAATGGATTCGAAGTATCTACAATAGATACTGAAATTGACCAGTCTAATTATAATTTTAGTGGCTCTCCAAATATTAACTTAATTGCAGGTTGGGATGAAGTACTTACTTCAGTTGAAGATCCTACCAAAATAGTTTGTGATACTAGATCACCAGATGAGTACTCAGGTAAAGATGTTAGAGCTGATAGGGGAGGACATATTCCTGAATCTCAGAATGTAAATTGGGTACTTAATTCTTCAAGTGAAAATGAACAATTTTTAGATGCTTCTACTCTAAGCAAAATTTATGATGATGCAGGTATTAGAAGTGAAAATGTAGTTTATACTTTATGTCAAACTGCAGTAAGAGCTACTCACACATGGTTCGTTTTACAAGAATTATTAGGTTATCCTACTGTCAAAGTATATGATGGCTCTTGGACAGAATGGGGTAATAATCCAGATTTACCGATATCTTCAAGGTAAGATAAATTTCAGGGAGTAATTGATTAAGAATTTAAAATGTTGTCAATTTATTAATCTAGTCGCCATAATCATGAATATCTTTCAATTGCTCCTTGAATAAAGAATCCTAATATTTGGTGACACCTTTTTTCTAATTTTTTATAAAAAAATATTCTTTGTATTCTTTATGATTTAGCTATATTTGGATTATTACTTGTTTAGTACGTAATAGTAATTATTATGTATGTAATAAAAATATATGTTGTATGTAGTACAATTTTATTCATAATAATTTGAGTACCCAAAAAAATAAAACACAGAAAATGACAGGTGGTGAAGCTGTTATTCGATCTCTTGAAATTAATAATATTTCTACAATTTTTGGTATCCCTGGAAGTCATAATTTATCTATTTATAATGCAATATCTAGAAGTAATAAAATAAAGCATATTTTATGTCGACATGAACAAGGTGCGGTTTTAATGGCAGATGGATACTCGAGAGCTTCAGGAAAAATTGCTGTATGTTTGACTACAACTGGACCTGCATCATTAAATACATTATCAGGTGTTGGAACGTCATATACAGATTCTATCCCAATACTTATCATTTCTAGCCAGAATCCAACTTTTTTATTAGGCAAAGAAAAAGGTTTAATTCATGAATTATCTGAACAAGTAAATTTCTTTAAAAATATAACAACTATTTCTACACTTGTTGATGATTTCAAAAAAATTCCAGAAATTATTGGTAATACAATTACTGAAATGCTTAAAGGAAGAAATAGACCAGGTTATATAGAAATTCCATATAATATATTAGAAACTATTGATGAACTTGTAATAAATGAACCAATTAAATATATTGGTAATCAAAAAATTCATAATTCCTATCAAAATGCTGTTAATTTAATTAATTCATCTAAAAAACCAATAATTTTATCCGGTGGAGGGGTTATTTCAAGTAATGCGAGCTATGAATTATTAAATCTCTCAAAAAAAATTGATGCACCGGTTTTTACTACTGTTCTTGGTAAAGGTAGTGTTTCAGATCATTATAGATTATCTGCAGGATCATTGATTCTTCATCCAGAAGGTAAAAAGTTACTTGATGATTCAGATTTATTAATTGCTGTAGGAACTCGATTTACTGAAGAAGAAACAGAAAGTTGGTCTCTTAAATTACCTGAAAAATTTCTTCATATTGATATAGACAAAAATGAAATAGGAAAAAATTATACTCCCACTGACTATATTATTGGAGATGCAAAAATTGTTTTGCAATCAATCAATGCAAAAATTATTCCAAAAACAAATATAAATATTTCAAATGATATCAAAAAAATGAAAAATGCAATTAGACAACATTGTATTGAAGTAGCACCATCTGGAATTACACTTGTTGATTCTATTCGTAAAGGAATTTCTTATGATAGTATCTTAGTAAGTGATTTAACACTTGCTGCATATTGGTGTCGTAGATTTATTGATGTATATAAACCTAGAACAAATTTGTATCCTTGGGGATTTGGTACGTTAGGATATTCTCTACCGGCAGCTATTGGTGCCAAGTGTGCATCCCCTAACAAACCTGTTATAGCAATAATGGGAGATGGTGGTTTCATGTTTAATTCTCAGGAAATTCTTACATCTATACAGGAGAATTTTCCCATAATTATTCTTATTTTTAATGATAATTCATATGGTGTTCTAAAATTTCAACAAGAATCTCTATATGGGAATAATATTGGAGTTAATTTGAATAACCCTGATTTTGTTAAGATGGGCGAATCATATGGCATATATTCTGAACGAGTAAATTCTTTTAGTACTTTAGAAAAATCACTTACTAATGTTATTAATAAGAATAAAACATGTTTAATTGAAATAACTGAACCAGTTCCATGGCCAGTAATGCATCCAACACCAGTCAATAATGATTAGTAAGAATACTTTATGAATAAAATTAAAATTGGTTTAATTGGGACAGGAGCGATAACTGATCTCCATTATTTAGGTTATGAAAACTCAGATACTTTAGAGATTGAAGCCATTTGTGACCCAGATAATCAACTATTAGAACAAAGATCAGCCCAGTGGAACGTAAAAAATATTTATAATGATTACCATCAGCTTCTAAGAAATAATGAAATAGATGCAGTTGAAGTAATAACACCTCATTATTTACATGCAGAAATAGCTAAAGCTGCATTATTATCCGGTAAACATGTATCAATACAGAAACCGATGGCAACAACAATCCTAGATTGTGATGATTTAATTGAAACTGCAAATAAATCCGGGAAACTATTAAGAGTTTTTGAAAATTTTAGATATTATCCACCCATGATAAAAGCTAAGGAGTTAATTGACTCAGGCGCAATAGGAGAACCTCTTTCTATAAGGATTAAGGTTGTTCAAGGTCACGGAGGAAAAGATTGGGAAATACCTTTTAGACGTTGGTCTTGGCGTTTCGATCCAGTAAAAGGTGGAGACGGTAGGGTAATACTAGATTATGGATATCATCATTTTTCTTTAGCTTTCTGGTTTATGGGTGAAATAGAAAAAGTGAAATCATGGATATCACATACAACTATTGAAAATAATTGGATATTAGATAGTCCTGCAGTTGCTATTTGGAAATATAAAAATTCTAATAAATATGGTTCATATGAAGCTATGTATTCAAATGAATTATATATTCCTTCAAAATATCAGCGCCCAGAAGATGAATGGATTGAACTTACTGGATCAAAAGGATTGATTTGGATTAATCGCTGTACTTCTGAATTGATTCAATCTCCAGCGTTAGTTATGTATAAAGATGGCGAAACAATCGAATTCAATGATATTGATTCTGATTGGGGGGCTAGTTTTATTAACGGGATAAATGATTTTGGAGATGCAATCATTAACAATCGTTTATCAACTTTAAGTGGTGAAGAAGGTAAAAAAGTTTTAATTATGTGTAGAGCAATTCAATTATCAGCAAAAGAAGGCAGAGAAGTATATTTAAACGAAATATTCTAAGATTTAGTTTTTAATTATGTTAATAAGTATAAGTCACCGAGTCACCTATAGATTCATTATGGTGAGTATAGTAATCATGATTATTTGCGTTTAAAGTAACCTTAAATTCGTGTTTACCTTCAGTAATATTACCGACATGTACATAATTGCCGTATAATCTCCCCCATTTGACTCCATCTATATACAAGTGAGCATGACCTTCTCCATCTACATTTTCCTTATTTACATTTTCAGGTGAGAAAGTGAAATTTGTTGTTTCTAGTTTTATGTTTACTCCAGACATTTCATCTCTGCTAACATAAATCTTCACGTTCATATTATGATAAGAAGTTTCTACTACTCCATGATCCATAGAAGAATGATCCATAGAAGAATGATCCATAGAAGAGTGGTCCATCGCTTCCTTTTTATCATTATTATCTAATTTATCTCCACATGAAAAAAGCGTAAAAGAAAGCACGAAAATAAATAAGGTTTTTATGATGTTGAATTTCGTTAAGTTATTCATATTTAATTTAATTATAATTTACTAACATGTAAAATTCTAATTATATATATAGATTTCAAAGGATTTAAATTATGTATGGAACAATTTTTTCTATGAAAGTTAAACCTGGTCATGAAAATAAAATTATTGAACTTTTACGATCGGATAATGATATCCCAAAAGGAGGTGTTGCGTTCTTTTTAATGCAGCCAGATACAAAAGATGAAATGATTGGAGTAGCAGTTTTTGAATCTAAAGACGCTCATATTAATAATGCTAACCGACCAGAACAAAATGAATCTTTTATGAAAATTATGGAACATCTTATAGAAGAACCTGAATGGACAGATGGTAATTACGTTTTAGGAGAAGTAATTTAATTTTCATAAAAAATGGATAAACCTAAGTTAAAAGAAATATTTATCTATCCCATTAAATCTTTTGGTGGAGAATCGATAAAATTAGCCAATTTAAAAAATAATAGAATCCTTGGTGATAGGATGTTTGGTTTTAAAGTTTCTGATAATCTTATTGAATCTACAAATTTATGGGAAAATAAATCAAAATTTCTTACCTTATCAAATACCCCTTTTTTGGCTGAATTTAAATCTACTTGGGATCCTAATTTAAGGTTAATTTCTATTTATCGTAAAAATAGATTAATTATTAATTTTAATGTAGATAATAATGATTTGGATTTAAGTAAAATAATCCAACTTATTAAGAAACTTTATAATACTAATGATACTGCTAATAAGAATTATTTAGATAAAGATATAGTTTTTGTTAATGGTGATCAAAAAAATTTTTATCAGGATAATCAATCTGGTACGATAACTTTACATAGTACAGAATCCATAAGATCTATTGAGACAAATTTAGGTATAAAAATTAGTAACGATAGATTTAGATCAAACTTGATAGTAGATAGTTTAGATCCTTGGGAAGAATTTTCTCTTATAGGTAAAAAAATTAGTATTGGTGATAGTGAATTTCAGATAACGGATATTGTACCCAGATGTGTAGCTATAAATGTCAATCCTAATAATGGAAACATTGACCTTGATTTGTTAAAAGAGTTAATGAGTTTAAATTCTTTATCTGAACCTTCTTTTGGGGTATCCTTGAATCATTTAGGAATTGGTAATAGTATAAAAATAAATGATGAAATAAAACTTATTTAGATTTTATAAATCTTAATCAAATCTAAATGTTTTCTAAATACAATTAGAGTATAAAGAATTTGAGGAATAGTAAAATGGAAGAATTAGTATATAACATAAAAAATTACTTGAAATATCTTAATTACAATTTATTAGATTTTCGCAATATAAAATTAGTTCCGGTAAGAATAAAAAATAATAAGCGTAAGTAATTTATAAAAATAGACTTAGAACTAAACCACTTACCATTAAACTACCTAATATTCCTATCAATATTTTAAATACTAAATTAAAATCTTTATCCACATCTTCATTTTCTACTTCTTCGTAAGATAAGTTGAATTCAGCGATACCTAAAAGATCCTTAGCTTCATTTTTGTACTGATCTTGAAATCTAATTGAATTGATCATTTCTTCTGGTAATTTATTAATAAGTATATCTATATTATTTATATTATTGTATGGATCTTTTTTTAAGAACTTTTTACATTTCATAACAACATTTTCCCAATCTTCATTATCTGCGTCTTCATAAGCTTTTGTTAGAAGATTTTCATAGTCTGTTATCAAATTAAATTCCCAAATAATTAGTTGTTCCTTATTAAAAGTATTTAAAACTTATATTTTAATCACATTTCTTATCTATAACTAAATATGTAAAATATTATAAATTTCTATAATTTGTATAATTTATTTATTCCTGATTTTAAAATTTTCAGGAAATTAATATTAGTCTAAGAGATAAAAATTATGTACCCAAGCGCTATCCGAAAAAAAATAAATAATAAAGAACTTTTATTAGGTACTGGAATGTTTACTAGAGAAACTCATGTAGCACAAATTATTTATAATGCTGGACCTGATTTTGTATGGATTGATCAAGAACATTCTCCATGGGGAAATGAGTCTATAGGTACTATCTGCATTCAAGGAAGAAATTCTGGTGTAGCTCCTATAACTAGAGTTCAATGGAATGACCCAGGAGAAATAAAAAAAGCTTATGATATGGGAGCCGTTGGAGTTATGGTCCCACAAATTGATAATCCAGAGGAAGCTGAAACCTCTGTTCGTTATGGTAAATATCCTCCAATTGGTGAAAGAGGGATTGCGCCTTTTTTTGCAACTTATATGGGGGTTAGTGAAAATGAAGTAATTCAAAATGCAAATAATGAAACAATTTTAGTTTTACAAATGGAAAGTGAAGAAGCTTACGAAAAAATAGATGATATTCTTGCAATAGATGGGTTTGAAGTTTTATGTGTTGGTCCTACAGATTTATCTGCCTCAATAGGTGTTCCCGGTAAGATTCATCATCCTAAAGTAGAAAATATAATGTTGGATGTAGTAAATAAAATCAATAAATCAGACAAATATTTACTTACAACCTTTAGTGATCCTCATGTAGCTAAGAAATGGATTAAGGAAGGCTATAGAATGATGAATATATCTACACCATTAGCATTAGGTATAGATAATATGAAAAAAATATTTTTTGATTTACGTGAGGAATTTTCATAGTTTATTGAATTTCAATTTAAGTTAAATAAAATTGATCAAAGAGATACATATAAATAATTCATCAGATCTTAGTTGGTCAGATCTACCTTCTGTAGAAAAATTTTTAATTAGACGTAGTATTAATGATAATAATGTTGAGATACCTGTATGTGTTATAACTGGTAACAAACCCGGACCAACTTTTTCTATAATGAGTGGTATGCATGCTGGAGAATATTCAGGCATAGCTGCTTCACACAAGATAATTAAAACTATCTCCCCTGATAATTTGAAAGGACGTCTTATTGTTATTCCAATAATATCTGTAGAGGCTTTCTATCAAAGATCTATGCAACTTTCACCTATTGATGATAAAGAAGTTCATTTTATAACTCCAGGGAATCCTAATGGAACTTATTCTGATCTTTTGATAGATACATTATTTGAAATTGTTAAAGGATCTAAATATCTAATTGATATGCATTCTGGAGAAATGGTGCAAGCTTTAACACCATGGATTCCTGTTCCAATGTTAGGTTCTTTAGAGATGCAAAATGAGGCAAAATTATTAGCTAAAGGTTACAAGGTAAATTACATTGAGTATAGACATCAACTATCTACTATACCTCCACTTTGTATTTCATTAGCAGAAGCTGGTATTGTAAATATTTGGGTTGAGATAGGAAAAAATGGATTTGCAGATATAAATGATATCAATACCCACTATGATGGAATTATTTCTGCATTAAGATCTGTGGGTTGTTTGGAAGGAATACCAGATAGACCAAAACATGAGATTTTAAAAGGCAAAAGATACCAAATCAATGCAAAAGAATCAGGTTTTTGGTATCCAAATATTTCTGAAGGAGAAATAGTAAATAAAAATCATTTACTTGGTAAATTGACTGATGTTTTTGGTAATTTAATTTCTGAATATAGGGCTCCAAAAAGATCTTTGATTTTATACTATTGGACGAGTCCTGCAATTAATATTAAACGTAAACCTTATGGTTATGATTGGCATTCTGGATTAGTTAGTTTACTTGAAATAGATGAATAAAAAAATAATAGAATATAAAAATCCGATTTATTTAGCTCATGATCATATGAGTCGATATGAAGATCTATTACAAGATAAAACAGCCGGCGTGTCTGGAAAAATTCTTCATTTGACTGTTGATGGTTGGATTGATGCTCCTACAAGATCTCTATATAACGAAACGTATAATACTTATGATGGTTTTTTTGAAAGATATATTTCGGCCTTAGATAAATTAGAAAATATTATTAATTCCCACTCAGATTTATTTAAATTAATAAAAAAACATTCAGATTTAATTGTAGCCAAAACAGAAAATAAATTAGCAATAATATTAGGGAATGAAGGAGGGAAAATAATAGGCGAAAATCTGGAAAATTTTGATTATTTATACAAAAGTGGATTAAGGCATATTCAATTTAATTGGTCTATGAAAAATAATCTTAGTGCTTGTCAAGAAGATGAAAATTCATCTTCTGATACAGGGCTCACTCAATACGGAAAAATATTAATCGAAAAAATGAATGAATCTGGGATGATAATTGATATTTCACATTCATCTCCTAAGACTATAAAGGAAGTTTTGGATATAACTACAAAACCAATATTAAATTCACATTCAGGTTCTAGATCTTTAGCAAATAAAAAACAAAATTTATGGGATTATCAAATAAAAGAATTATCTGATAATAATGGAATATTAGCTATACATTTTTGTTCTAGATTGGTTTTAGGTGACAATTATAAGCAAGCTAGTATTATCGATGTGGTTAAACAAATCAAGTATGTTAAAAAAATTGGCGGTATTGATATCATTGCTTTAGGTCCTGATTGGATACTTGGAGATAAAGAAAGAGATAAAAAATATACACATAATACTAATCAGGAAAATATTTCTTGGACAAAGAATTTAGAAAATTCTAAAGATATCAAAAATATCATTAGACCATTAGAATCAGAGGGTTTTACAGAAAGAGAAATTGATTCTATTCTTTATAAGAATATGGAAAGATTTTTAAATTCAGTTTTTTTATAGCATTATTTTCCTTGATTTTGTATATGTTATTATATCTTTTGTAGCTACTATGAATTATTTAGTGATTCTCCTAAACTCTCACTAAATAGAAACAAGTTTCTTAGTAGCTACACTATAAATTTATCAATAATTATGAATAAAATTATCAAAACAAATAGATTATTATTACGTCCAATAAAAATAGACGATCTTCAAATTATTCAAAATTATAGTATTGATCCAGAATGGAATAGATTTTTAGATTTTCATACTAAAGAGAGCGTTAAGGAATTTGTTTTAAAAGCAGTCTATTCTGATTGGCTTGATATTGCACGATTCACTATTACTTTAAATAATGAAGTTATTGGAGGTATAGGTTTAGATATAAATCAGAAAGAAAAAAGGGCTGAATTAGGATATTCATTATCAAAAAGATATTGGGGATTGGGCATTATTCCTGAAGCAGCTAAAGAAGTTGTAAATTATGGTTTTAATTTATTAAATATTGAAAAAATATATGCTCAAACTGATTTAAGAAATTTACCTTCACAATCAGTTATGAAAAAACTTCAAATGAATAAAGAAGGTGTATTTCGCAAACATGTTATATACAAAAATATCCGACGTGATGTAGTTTTTTATTCTATTCTAAAAATAGACTGGGAAACCTCGAATTATTATAAATTACCCTTATAACTATTTAACATGTGCATGGATTACATGAACAAGGTTCACATGTACAATTCGGATTTTCGCACTTTGACATAAATCTATATTATTTCTCTATTATTATTATTATTTAAAATCATAATATTAGCATATAAGATATTTTAGATAAAAACTATAAAAAATTTAGTAATCTATTAGTATGAGAATATCTCTATTAATATTTTTTGTTGTTTTTTTACTTTCTTCTTGCCAGGCTAATGATTCAATTATTTTAGATCTCACATCAGATTCAAATGCTACATCAACACCAACTCCTATACCAACCCCAACATTAACACCAACTCCT
>CEUZ01038520.1_pt1 | contig 60227 bp, 76 predicted proteins | sample 361511 | NCBI WGS metagenome assembly CEUZ01 (sample SAMEA2622822, study PRJEB7988) | marine metagenome | biome: marine biome (ENVO:00000447); feature: surface water layer (ENVO:00002042); material: "saline water (ENVO:00002010), including plankton (ENVO:xxxxxxxx)" | depth 5 m
CAAATACTTGGCATCACGTTGTAGGTACATATGATGGTAGTGATACACCTTCAGGCATCAAAACCTATATAAATGGCTCTTTAGATGTATTATCTCAAGCAGGCTCTACAGGTACAAGTATATTAAGTAATACGCCTTATAATATAGGAAGTAGAGCAGGGGGTAGTTTACCGTTTCAAGGCAACATTGACGATGTTTCAGTTTATAGTACTGAGCTTAGTGCATCTGATGTCACAGACATTTACAACAACGGAGCGCCTAAAGACGAAAGCGCAAGAGCCAATTTATTAGGCTATTGGAAAATGGGAGAAAACAATGTCTTTCCAAAAATACCTAATGAAATAGCTTACAGTAAAAAGTCTTTATTTTTTGATGGAGTAAATGATTACATTTTAGTGCCTGACTCAACGAGTTTAGATATCACAGGGGCATTTAGTGTATCCTTATGGGTTAAGTCGGATGGCGGTTCTGATGAGGTATTGGTTAGTAAAGATGGTTTTCCTGTAAGTGGCGACTTTAAACGAGGATGGGCATTATGGTCAGATGGTTATTTGTCCGATAGCGGACCAACCCTTTACATATGGAATGGGTCAAGTTCATCTGGCGTTGATGTAGGTTCTCCTTTAACTCCAGGAGAATGGAGTCACGTTGTTGCAGTTTATGAGCCAAGTACATCTATAAAAATTTATGTCAATGGTTCATTAGCAGCGACTAATACCACAAGTATCCCTGCTTCTATCAATAGCACAACTGCTGACATTGCAATAGCAAGATGGACACCTGCTTATGGTACAAGTTATCCTTTTGGCGGTAATATAGATGAACTTGGTATATGGAATGTCGCTTTAGATAGTGATGCAGTAACTGCACTTTATAATTCGGGTAGTCCTATTGATTTGTCAAGTGACTCAGGAGATTATGATAATTCTAGTAATCTACAGGGCTATTGGAAAATGGGAGATGGCGATTATTTCCCCACAGCAACAGATAGTAGTGGAAATGGAAATGATGGCACAATATACAATGAAACAGGAGGAGAGATGATACAGCTAGATACTCCTAATGGATGGGGAACAGCACAAAATGAAACTGCTCCTGAAATGATACAAGGCGACACGCCTAAAGGCAATCATGGTGTTATGGAAAATATGGAACAAGCAGCTATAAAACAGGATGCACCAACATAAATTAATTAAATAAAAACAAGAATTATGAGTAATCATTATACATACGCAATTTGTAATGTGGCAACAGACTTGCCAAATATAAACTTCAACGAGGTAGTAACAACAAGTGCTGAAACAATACGTAAAAGTGTTGATGGAACGCTATTCGTTACTAAGTGGATATCAGAACCTGAGTTTGTTACCGATGGAACGGTAACGCCAAGCGCAGTAATGAATCACGAAGAGGCGCTAACGTTAATGGCAACACCTGAATGGACTGACCCTAACCCACCAGTATAATGGAAAATTATATGACAGGAGAGGAGATACGGCAGTTAGCACGTAAGCATCATAATCCCAAAGATAGGATTAATGATACGTGGCATCCCGTATATATTGATGAGTGCAGAATAATTAATAGAGAAGCTATAGAAAAGAGCTTAATGAATAAATATAATGTATCTAGAGAAATTAATAAAAAAGCTAAAGGAAGCACCTTGTTCGCTGGCATGGGAAAAGCGTAATGTAGCTATCAACATCGCCATATGCGAGATGCAGATAAAGATAAGGGATAAGAAAAAATGAAAGAGATAAAAGTTGACATACAATATTTAGGTACTATAGGCGTATTCTTATGTACGGTAATAGGTTTTTATTTTACTACCAGCTACAGGCTCGATGAATTGGAGAAAAAGGTAACTACATTGGAAGCCAACAGCGAGGCGGTTATCCGATTGGAGGAGAGATTAAAAAGCGTTCAAACGAAGACTGATGAAATATATAAGCATATTATTGACTTTATTAGCAACGAGTAGCTGCGACTACCCAGCGATGGAAGTAGCTGAGGAGCCTAAAGACACGGTTGTTATCTACGACTATCTGAGGGGCAATGACACGCTGATTATCGATACTGTTTCGATGTCAAAAAAAAAATGCCAAAAGTCTGTGGACTCCCAAATGCAGAGCCTACACAAAATGGAGTCAAAATTAGACAGGTTAAAAAGAAAAATCAAAGAACGTAAACAAAAACGAAAAAAACGAAAAGATGCCAACAGTAAAATATAAATGCAACGAGACAGGGAAGATGAAGACAAAAACATTTCCCTATAATGCGGTAGGAAAAGCGCAAGCAGATTCTTTTAAGAAATCTCATGGTGGAAAGATTAAAAACAATCCTGGATATGGGATGGAGAAAACTACTAATTCTGGGTACTAATATTAAAAAAACATTATTTTTTTGATTAGCACACATATAAAAACTCTTCTTGGAGAGTTTATGTTAAAAATTAATGCAATGAAAAAGAGTAAATACACGTGGCTATTAGACCCAGGCCATGGCGGGATGATAGATGGAGAATACCAAACGGCAGGAAAGCGAAGCCCAGAGTTTGAGTTCGGACAATATTTTGAGGGTGTCGGCAATAGGCAGATAGTAAAAGGTATGGTGGCGCAATGTAAAGCCCTCGGTATCGACGCTATTGATATTGTAGATTCTGAGGAAGATATCTCCCTAAAAGAGCGCGTAAAGAGGGCTAATAACCTCCACGCCCAGAAGAAGAACTGCATATATGTGTCTATGCATAGCGATGCGTTCTCTGACCCACAAGCGCATGGATATAGCATATACACTTCAGTAGGTCAAACGGAGAGCGATGCTATAGCTTCAGTGTTTCTTGAAACCATGAAAGATTACTTTCCTGACCGCAAGCTACGCCACGATAATACTGACGGCGACGAAGATAAAGAGGCGCATTTTTATGTGTTAAAGAAAACCGCGTGTCCCGCTATTCTTATAGAGAATTTTTTCTATACCAACCCTACCGAGTGCAAGCTCCTTCTTAATGATGCTTTTCAGGATAAGATAGTAACTTGCCATATGGACAGTATCAAAAGAATGGAAAGATAATTTTTATTATCTTTGTAAGATACAACAAAGATTAATCTTATGTTTAAAAAACTATTAGCAGAAGTATTACCTAGCGTGGCAAAAGCGACAGCTAGTGTCGTTAAAGACCACAAAGGGAAAGTCTCTTCAAAGAGAGTATTTAGCGTACTTGGAGGAGGCTCATTAATAACAGTCGGACTAACAGTAATAGACCAAGGATTAGAAACAGGACAAGATAAAGTGTTATATGTGGGATTAGGATTAGTAGGATTAGGAGTAGTAGCAGGATATCTTGCTTCTTTCAATATCAAGGAGATTTCTACTAGCGCCGACGACCAAAAATAGAGTGATGACAATGGAAGACATACATGACCGAGCGATAGGCTTTATTGGAGGAAACGCAATGACAATGTTTTCAGGGATAGTAACGGGCGCTGAAGCTGGCAAAGTATTAATACTGGGTCTTCTTGGTGGTCTTGCCGGTATGCTCGCAAAAGATATTTACAAATATATAAAAGACAAAATCAATGGCTAAAATAAGCACATATGCAACAGCGACGCCAGCATTAACAGATATGGTTTTAGGGACTGACGTAGGATCAAGTGATGCTACTAAAAACTTTACTGCCCAAAACTTATTGGCATTAGTATCATCAGCAGTAATAACACTTCCTGCATATCAAGATGAAGCAGCCGCTATAGCCGCTGGATTAACCACAGGACAACTATACCAGACAACAGGTACAGGAGCAGCGCCATTAAATGCTGCCGGTATTGTTATGGTAAAACAATAAATATTATTAATCAAATTAAATTTAATCAAATGTCACAAGAAATGAATTTATCAGAAGAAGATTTAAAGATTCGCCAAGACCTAGCTGCAAGGCTACAAAACAACATCCTTAGCATAGGAGACGTTGAAGCAGCAATAGGTAGACTAACGAAGCAAAAAGAGAGTCTATTGGCAGACCACTTACTCCTTGATCAGGAGATACGTGAGTTCAATACTACTCTTAATGAGAAGTATGCCCCTAAAGAGCCTGTTCTCGAAAAAGTTTAGCAATGCACATACGTAAGGTGTCTATAGGTCTCGACTATAAGTCGGGAGCCATGCATTACGTGCAGGGAAATACCATCTCGCGCCATAGTGATGATATCATCGATACCATCCAGGTGCTTGATGATGGTACCATAAAGATATGGATACGCACAAAAGAAGGCATCATACTATGGAAGGAGTTTAATAAAAACATGGCTTATGCCATAGAATATAATATTGATTTATAATGCAGTCGCCATTTCAGTTCATAGTAAAACCTCTCGGTGGTAGAACCTATGACAACATACGCAAATATGGCGATAAGGAGTTTATAATAAGCTCATCGCAGGAAGACCATACCGTAACGAACAGGTTTGCTGAAGTGATAGCAGTGCCACTAAACTATGGTGGCGAAATAGTTCCGGGAGATATTCTCGTAGTGCATCATAATGTCTTTAGGAAATATTACGACATGAAAGGAAGGGAGCGCAGTAGCTTCTCATTTTTCCGTGATGACATATACCTTATCGATGACCAGCAATACTTTTTATATAAGCATGGCGGGGTATGGAAAGCCCCCGACCCATTCTGTTTTATTGAGCCCATAAAAAATGAAGATTACAACCTTTTTAATGCCAACCTGGAAAACCATTTAGAGATAGGATTAGTGGGAAAAATTCGTTATATTAACAACGAATTAGAGTCTTTTGGACTCATCGAGGGAGACACCGTTTCTTTTCAGCCCGACAGTGAATATGCTTTCACTATTGATGGAGAGAAGCTGTATCGCATGAGAACGATGAACATATGCATTCAGGTATAGAGAAAATAAAAAGGAAAATAATAACGGCAGGAGAAAAGGCTGTAAAAGAGCTTATAAAAGTGGCTCAAGAAGATATCATTAAGTTTGATGCTGACGATGATCTCGCCGCCGATAGGCTTAAAAATGCTGCTGCCACGAAGAAGCTCGCAATATTTGATGCTTTTGAGATATTGCAGCGCATAGAAGAGGAGCGAGCCATCCTCGATGGGGAAGAGCCAACAAAAGCTGTTAACACTAATCAGGGATTTGCAGAGCGAAGGTCTAAGAAATAATGGATTATGGACTATATAAAATATTGCCATCAAAGTTTCACGCCCTAACATTACGCAATAAAAATAAACACAAGTCGTGGGAGTATGGATACAATAAAGAACACGACATAGTCATTATCTCTCGCGATGGCACCCTGGGAGAAGTGTATGAGATAAATGGCTTAAAAATAGGTCTGCCAGCAGAGCCTAAAAAAATCCCTAAAGGAAACAATATATGGGAGGCATCCCAATACCCTAAAGAGCTGTCGCGAATAAAAACAGTTTTTGAGTGGAACAAGAGAGATAACAAGTTTAAAGACCAGTGGATAGACTATATCGAAGGGGAATATGACAAAAGAGAATACGGACATTGGTTTATAAATAATGGTAAGCCCACATATATTACGGGCTCCCACTATATGTATCTCCAATGGACGAAGATAGATGTCGGTAAGCCGGAGTTTAGGGAGGCCAACAGGATATTTTTTCTTTTCTGGGAAGCTTGCGTTGCCGACAATAGGAGCTTTGGAATGTGTTACCTAAAGAATAGGAGGTCAGGATTTTCATTTATGAGTTCTGCCGAAGCGGTAAATACAGCGACAATAACTCGCGATGCCCGCGTAGGAATACTCTCAAAGACAGGTGCTGACGCTAAGAAGATGTTTACTGATAAGGTGGTTCCCATATCTAACAACTACCCTTTCTTCTTTAAGCCCATACAAGATGGTATGGATAAACCGAAAACAGAATTGGGATACCGTATTCCCGCATCGAAGATAACGAAGAAGAATATGTATGATACCGATGAGCTGGAGCTCGACGGTCTGGATACTGTTATCGACTGGAAAAACACCTCGGACAATAGCTATGATGGAGAGAAACTCCTGAGGCTTGTGCATGACGAATGTTATAGTCCTGAAACTAAAATATTAATGGCTGATTGGTCTTTCAAGCCTATAAAAGACATAAAGGTAGGGGATAGCGTTACCGTAGAAGGGGGTATTATTAGGCGGGTGGTAAAGAAGACATCAGGATCAGCGCCAATGTATAGAGTAAAGCAAAAGTGGGGAGAAGATTATATTGTAAGCGAAAACCACAGGTTGGTGTTAGATCAATATATGTATAATGGGAGCAAAAACACAAAGTATAGAAAGGAAGTTATAATGACTCCCACTGAATATTTAGGACTATCAGAATTTAAGAAGCAACACACTTTTTCGGTAAAATCTAAAGGACTTAAAGGCTCTATTGAAAAGCCTTTACCCATACCTCCGTATTTATTAGGGTTGTGGTTGGGGGATGGGAGGCAGTCGGCTTTAACGGTATTGGTTAACGAAAGCGAAGAGCCTGAAGTATTAGAATACCTACGCGGGATAGCGGATTTCTTAAAAATCCCCTATGAATTAAAAAAGGTAGAATGTAAGAAAATTATTGAATTTGCCTTTAAAGGAGCCAATAATCTATTGAGGGATATCGGTGTATATAATAATAAACATATCCCAGATATTTATATGAAATCATCTATAGATGTTAGGTTGCAGGTACTTGCGGGATTGATAGATAGCGATGGGTATTCAGATAAAATAAAAAATAATATAGAATTTGGGATGAGCAGAAAGGGGCTAATTGAACAGATTAGAGTGTTGTCTCTTTCCTGTGGATTGTCATGTTCTTCAATCAGGCATACAATATCTAATTACTCTACAGATGTCTATACTATTAATATATCCGGCGATATTGGGAATATTCCTATGATTACCGCGAAAAAGTCTTTTAAGGGGTATACCCCTTTTTATACCAATAGAAGGTGCGGAATGTCGGTAGAGAAAATTGGGATGGGAGATTATGTAGGGATACAGGTAGATGGCGATGGCGATGATGAGCGAAAGTTAATATTGAATGATTTTACCATCAGCCTTAATAGTGGCAAATGGGAAAGACCAGAAAATATATTAAACAACTGGCGCGTAACGAAGACGTGTCTTCGGCTGGGGCGCCGCATAGTAGGTAAATGCCTAATGGGATCTACGTGTAATGCCCTTGACAAGGGAGGTGGCAACTTCAAGAAGTTATTCGAAGACTCAGAGCCCACACAGCGCAATGCCAATGGGCAGACGAAATCGGGATTATATTCCCTCTTCGTTCCTATGGAGTGGAACTTTGAGGGATACATAGATAAATATGGGTGGCCCGTATTTCATAAACCCACAACTACAGTGGAAGATTCCTATGGAGACCCCATAGATAGTGGTGTTATAGACTATTGGGAGAATGAGGTGTTGTCACTAAAAGGCGATGCCGATGCTCTTAATGAGTTTTATAGGCAGTTTCCGAGGACTACATCTCACGCCTTCAGGGACGAAAGCAAGTCATCGATATTTAATCTTACTAAGATATACCATCAGATAGACTATAATGACAACTTAATAAAAGATAGGGTGCTGACACGGGGCAGCTTTCACTGGAAAGATGGAGTGAAAGATGGGGAGGTAGTGTGGACGCCGGAGCGAACGGGTAGATTTACAATATCTTGGATGCCCCCAATGCACCTAAGGAACAGGAAGATTTCAAAGGGTGGTATTCATTTTCCTGGAAATGAGCATCTCGGAAGCTTTGGCTGTGACCCCTACGATATCTCTTCAACAACAGATGGCAGAGGGTCTAAAGGCTCACTACATGGCATGACGAAATTTAATATGGACGATGCTCCCAGCAATGAGTTTTTCTTAGAATACATAGCGAGACCACAGACGGCAGAGATATTTTTTGAAGATGTCCTGATGGCGTGTGTGTTCTATGGTATGCCCATACTTGCAGAGAACAACAAACCGAGGCTTTTATATTTTCTTAAAAATAGAGGATATAGGCCATACTCTATAAATAGACCTGACAAAAATAAAAACAGACTTTCAAGAACAGAAAAGGAGCTTGGAGGTATTCCCAATACTTCGGAAGATATTAAGCAAGCCCATGCCGCTGCGATAGAGTCATATATCGAGAAGCACGTAGGCTTAGACTTAGAGGGAACATATCGCGACCCCGATGAGATGGGCTCAATGTTTTTTAACAGGACATTAACAGACTGGGCTAAATTTGATATCAACAAGAGAACAAAACATGATGCTTCGATAAGCTCAGGGCTTGCAATTATGGCAAATCAGAAACATTTATACCAGCCACAAAAAAAAGAGTCAAAAATAAGCGTTAAATTTGCAAGATACTCTAATAAAGGAAATATAAGCCAAATTCAAAAATAAATGAAAAAATCCATAGACGTAATAATTAACCCATCAAGCTTTCCCAATCAGTTTGCAACCGATGAACAGAAAGCATCATATGAGTATGGGTTACAGGTAGGACAGACAATACAGTATGAGTGGTTCCGCAGGGATGGAGCTTCGTGTAGATATTATAACCATTGGGCAGAGTTCCATAAACTAAGGCTTTATGCCCGTGGGGAGCAGTCGATAGCGAAATATAAGTCTGAGCTTGCCATCGATGGAGACTTATCATATTTAAACTTAGACTGGACGCCAGTACCTATTATTCCTAAGTTTGTAGATATCGTTGTCAACGGTATGAACGACAGGCTTTTCCATGTAAAGGCATATGCTCAAGATGCGATGTCAGCAGAGAAGAGGCACTCCCACCAGGAGATGATAGAAGCCGATATGGTAGCTAAGAACTTCCTGATGCAAACGCAGGAGCAGTTTGGTGTTGACGCTTTTAATGTCGATGCTGAAGAGCTTCCCAATAGCGATGAAGAATTAGCATTATATATGCAGCTTAAATATAAGCCTGGAATAGAGATTGCTGAAGAGGAGGCGATAAACACTATAATGGAGGAAAACCATTTTGACAATATCCGTAAGCGTATCGACTATGATATTATGGTATTGGGAATGGGTGCCTGCAAGCACAGCTTTTTACCGGCAGCGGGAGTGACTATAGATTATGTAGATCCTGCGTCACTAGTATATAGCTATACGGAGTCTCCATATTTTGAAGATTGCATATATTGGGGCGAAGTGAAGAGAGTACCTATTACAGAAATATATAAGATGAAACCCGACATTACCCCTGACGAGCTCAAAGAGATAGAGCAATATGCTGGTGCGTGGTATAATTATTATCCTGTTATTGGTCAATATGAGAGCAGTTTGTTTAACAAAGATTCTGTTACACTGCTCTTTTTTAATTATAAGACTACAAAGAAAATAGTACATAAAAAGAAACGCACTGCTACAGGCGGCGAAAAGGTAATTCGTAAAGATGAAGGCTTTAATCCTGAGCCTGATGAAAATGCAAGATTTGAAAAACTAGAAAAAAGAATCGACGTCTGGTATGAGGGCATAATGGTTATGGGTAGCAATACCCTTATCAAGTGGGAGCTGGCAAAAAATATGGTTAGACCTAAGTCGGCATCACAGAAAGCGATGCCTAATTATATCGCTGTAGCGCCAAGAATGTATAAGGGCGTGATTGAGTCTTTAGTAAGGAGGATGACGACGTTTGCTGACTTAATACAGATAACGCACCTCAAACTACAGCAAGTGCTATCGAGAATGGTGCCTGATGGTGTATATATTGATGCTGATGGTCTTAATGAAGTAGACCTTGGTAATGGTGGTGCATATAACCCCGAAGATGCTCTAAGGCTTTATTTCCAAACGGGTAGTGTTATTGGCAGAAGCTTTACTCAGGATGGGGAATATAACCACGGAAGAGTGCCTATTCAGGAGCTTAACTCCAATACTGGTCAAGGAAAGATTGCCAGCCTTGTAAACACATACAATCATTATCTTGCGATGATTCGTGATGTGACGGGACTCAACCAAGCGAGGGATGCATCAACGCCAGATCCAAACTCGTTAGTGGGGCTACAAAAATTGGCGGCGCTAAATTCTAATACGGCGACGAGACATATTCTTGATGGAAGCTTATTTATAACAAGGAGGCTTTCGGAGGCGTTGTCGTGTCGCGTAGCCGATATATTGGAGTATGCCGATTTTAAAGAAGAATTTGCCAATCAGATAGGGAAATATAATGTGTCCATACTTGAAGACATTAAAGACTTATATCTCCATGACTTCGGAATTTTTATTGAGATGTCTCCCGATGAGGAGCAGAAAGCGCAGCTTGAAGCCAATGTGCAGATGGCACTAAGCCGAGAAGCAATAACTCTTGAAGATGCCATTGATATTAGAGAGATAAAAAATATTAAGCTCGCCAATGAACTATTAAAAGTTAAGCGCCAAGACAAAGAGCGCAAAGACCAAGAAAGGGAAGAGCAGAAAATGCAGATGCAGGCCCAGATAAATATGCAGTCACAGCAGGCGGCAGCAGAAAGCAAGATGCAGGCGATACAGGCGGAAATGCAAGCCAAGATACAGGTGGAGAAAGCGGAATCTGATTTTGCTATACAGAAATTGCAGGCTGAAGCAGAACTGAAGAAGCAACTTATGGATGTAGAGTTTCAGATGCAGATGTCCCTAAAGGGCGCCGAGACGCAGAACATCATGGAGAAAGACAGAATGAAGGAGGAAGCTAAAGACAGAAGAATCTCTCAGCAGAACACGCAGCACTCGCAGTTGATACAACAAAGAAAGGAGGGTACGCCACCAATAAACTTCGAGTCTAATGAGGATAGCTTAGATGGTTTTGACTTAGCAGAATTTTCTCCCAGATAGACAAGAAAAAAATATATAAAAGTTTTATTAACTTTGTAAACACTAATCAAATCTAATCAAATGGAAGAATTTAAAGTCAGAGAAGTGGGCTTCAATGAAGAGAAGTCGCTTCAAGAAACTGAAGCGGAGCTATTAGAAAAGCACGCTGAAGAACAAGGGGAACCCGTAGGGGAACAAAAAGTTGAAGAAAGCGTTGTTAACGCCGAAGGTGCTGTTGTCGATGTGCAACACGCCAATGACGAGCAGGAAGCAAACACCATTAAGGCGGAGATTCCTGAGGAAGCGTTAAATGACGACAGTGTTCTTTCATATATTAAAGACAGATACGATAAAAACATCGGCAATCTGAACGACCTCTTTCAAGAAAGAGAAAGCAATGAAGACCTCCCGGAGGATGTTAGTGCTTTTCTTAAATTCAAGAAAGAGACCGGCAGGGGGCTTGAAGATTTTATCGCTGTAAATAAAGATTACGACAAGGCTAATCCTGATGATCTCCTTTATGATTATTGGAAGCAGACGAAGCCACACCTCGATAATGAAGATATAGATTTCGAGTTGGATAGCAAGTTTGGTTTCGATGAAGAGGTTGATGAAGAAGACGAAGTAAGGAGACGCAAGATAGCTAAGAAAGAAGAGCTTGTAAAAGCCAAGGAATATTTTAATAAGCAAAAAGAGCAATATCAGATGCCGCTTGAGTCAAGGGCAGACGTAGTTCCAGATGCTGAAAAAGAAGGTTACGAGGCTTACAAGAAATATGTCGAGGAATCGAAAGGTTTGCAGGATGTTAGTGAGAAGAAGAGAAAGATTTTCGAAGAGGAGACAGGGAAAGTCTTTAACAAAGATTTTGAAGGTTTCAAATTTGCTGTTGAAGGAAAAGACCTACTCTACAAGCCGGCGGAAGCCGACAAGCTTCGCGAGTCACAATCTGACATTAACAATTTTATAGGCTCACATCTTGATGATGAGGGCATTATAAAAGACGCTGCTGCTTATCATCGTTCTATTGCTGTAGCAATGAACCCAGAATCGTTTGCTAAGTTCTTTTATGAGCAAGGCAAAGCAGATGCTGTTGATGATTACTCTAAAGAGTCTAAGAATATTGATATGAATGTTCGTAGTGCTCCAGAGTCACTATCGAAGGGAGGGTTTAAAGTAACGGCATTGAGTGAAGATCACGGTAATCGACTTAGGATTAGGAGTCCTAAAAATAGATAATGTATTAATTAAAAAAATTAAATTAAAATAACATGGGAGTTTTAGCAAGTCCATCTTATTCATTGACACCATCGTCTTCTAAGACGGTATCGCCAAATAACTATTTGACGAGTGCCGAGTTCACTTGGTTGCAACAGTATCTACCAGATACTTACGAGAAGGAATTTGAAAGGTATGGAAACAGAACGATTTCATCATTCCTAAGAATGGTGGGAGCAGAATTGCCTACTAACTCTGACCTTATTAAATGGGCAGAGCAAGGCAGATTACATACTAAATTTACAGGATGTACTACTACCGGTGCAGATGGAGCTACAGCATCAACGGCTGTACCTTATATTACAGCGGCAGCGGCAGTTTGTACTTTTAGAGTTGGTCAAACAGTATTTTTATCTTTAGAGGGCGCAGGAGCGACCACTTCAATGAAAGCTATCGTAACAGCAGTAGGTGCTGACACGGTTGCGGGCACCGCAGATTCTTTTGAAGTAGCTTACTATGAGAATGATCAGGCAGTTGGATTTAACGCAGGAACAATAACAGCTTTTGTTTATGGTTCTGAGTTCAATAAAGGAGCTAACGGCATGACGGGTTCATTGGAGTCTGAAGATGACATCTTTTCAAACAAGCCTATCATCATCAAAGACAAGTATCTTGTTTCTGGTTCTGACATGGCTCAAATTGGATGGATTGAAATAACTACCGAGAATGGTGCTGGAGGATATCTTTGGTATTTAAAATCAGAGCATGAGACCAGACTTCGTTTCGAGGATTATTTAGAGATGGCAATGGTTGAAGGTATTCCTGCTGCGGGCGCTAGTGGTGTTAATGCTTTAGGAGCTACAGGTCAATTAGGAAACCAAGGCACTGAAGGATTGTTTTATGTTGTAGAGAACAGAGGAAACGTATTCTCTGGTACTCCTGCTGCATTAGCTGACTTCGATGCTATCATCCAAAGACTTGATAAGCAAGGGTCTATTCAGGAGAACGCTTTATTCATCGACAGAGCTACAAGCTTCGCTATCGATGATATCTTAGCTGCTCAGAACTCTTACGGTGCTGGAGGTACTTCTTACGGATTGTTTGACAATGACGAAGAAATGGCTCTAAACCTTGGGTTCACAGGCTTTAAAAGAGGCTACGAGTTCTACAAAACTGATTGGAAATATCTTAACGATGCTACCCTAAGAGGAGGTATCACAGGAGGAGCTATCAACGGTGTACTTGTACCCGCTGGTTCTACTACTGTTTACGACCAAGTATTAGGAAAGAACGCTAAGAGACCTTTCTTACACGTTAGATATCGTGCTTCTGAATCTGAAGACAGAAGAATGAAGACATGGATCACAGGATCTGCTGGTGGTGCTGCTACTAGCGACCTTGATGCTATGGAGGTTCACTTCTTATCAGAGAGAGCGCTTTGCACAATGGGTGCTAACAACTTCTTCTTATTCAAATAAGGAGAGTACAAATAAAGAAGGAGCCTTCGGGCTCCTTTTCTTTATTTTATTTATTAAATCAAATTAAATCGAATTAAATGAAAACGAAGTTAGAAGTAAAAAATAGAATCTATCGCCTTACAAGTAAGGCAACCCCTTTATCATATATGTTGCAGAATAGAAATACCAAGCATAATCCCTTGATGTATTTCGATGGAGAAACCAATAGGGCTCTTCGCTATGCTAGAAACCAGCGTACTCCTTTTGAGGATGAGCAAGATGACAATCCTATCCTTGAGCCAATAGTTTTTGTAGATGGCTTTTTATCGGTACAGAAAGAGAATAGAGTATTGCAGGAGTTTTTAGCGTGCCATCCCGGCAATGGAGGCATCTTTGAAGAAGTAAACTACGAGAAAGATGCTGCTCAAGAAGTGGATTGGTTAGAGCTTGAAATAGATGCTTTATCTGCGGCAAAGAAATTAGATATTGAAAAAGCAGAATCATTAGGAAGGTTTATCATTGGCGCTCGTATTGATAAGATGACAACAAGCGAGCTAAGAAGAGACCTTATGATATTTGCTAAACAGAATCCTGAAGAGTTCTTAGAGCTTTTAAATGATCCTGAGCTTGACCTTTATAATACGGCACAGAAAGCAATCGACGAAGGATTGTTGTCAGTACGTAATGGAGGGAGAGATGTATTTTACAATATCGGCAAGAATAAAAAGAAAATGCTTACCGTACCATTTGACCAACAGCCAGTAGATGCTGTTAGTGCTTACCTTAAAACTAATGATGGCATTGAGTTCCTCAAAGTTTTAGAGAAAAAATTGGTTACGGAATAAATATATTTGTTTTGTCCTCATCTTGAAGAGCACTCTCAAAAGGGGTGCTCTTTTTTTATTATCTTTGTAATAAATTCATTCAGTATGATTAATGAGGTAAGAAATACAGTGATGGCGGTTTTGAATAAAGATAATAACGGCTACGTCACTCCCGAAGAATTTAACCTATTTGCACGACAAGCCCAACTGGAACTATTTGAAGAGTATTTTTACGACTACAGCCAGTCTGTAGTGTTAATGAACAACAGAAGATATAACAGTGGATATAGTGATATCCCCAAGCAGACGGAAGAAGTTATTGACACTTTCTCTTTGGAGTCAGGTGCTTTAGGCTATGCAGGGGGAGTATTCACTCTTCCCACAGATTGGTACACTATAATATCAGCAAAATACAATGGCGTAGAAATAGAGAAAGTATCACAAAGCAAAGTATTGTATTTGACAAGCTCTAACCTTACGGCGCCAACAACAGCATATCCCGCTTACCATCAGAATGGAGCTACAGCAACAGCTCTTGGCAATACTATAACCGTATATCCTAGCACCATAAACGCTAATGTTACTGTAGTATATGTTAGGTACCCACTCGCACCCAAGTGGACTTACAACACAGTAGCGGGGTCTCCAGTATTTAATCAGGCGGCAGCAGACTATCAAGACTTTGAGATGCCGTCATCAGATATGCCGACATTGGTAAATAAGATATTGCAGATGGCAGGAATGAATATTAGAGAGCAGGCGGTAACGCAATATGGAATGCAAGAAGAAGCTATTGAAGACCAAAAAGAAGTATAATGGCGTATATAACAAACTATAAATATTATGAAAATGACGGTAACATCCCTAAGAATGCTAACTGGGGGTCATATCAATTCGTTAGCCTTAGCGATATAGTCAATAACTTCATGCTTATGTATGTTGGTCCTGACAAACTCGTTGATAACGTAAAGAGATATACCGTACTATTTCATGCTAAAAGAGGCATCCAAGAGATAAACTATGATGCCCTAAACAATATAAAGGTTCTTGAGTTAATAGTGGGCGATGATTTAAAATTTATACTTCCCCCGGACTATGTTAACTACGTAAGGATATCGGTAGAAAAAGATGGCGTGGTATATCCTCTCCATGAAAATACTAAGATAAATTATGCCAGCGAGTATTTGCAAGATAATAACAATGACTTTTTATTCGATCAGAATGGAGAAGTGTTAGAAGCTGAAAACTCTAACCTCGACAGGAACAGGCTTGCCGGTCTTCCCAAGAAACAATTCTGGGGCGATGGCGCTTGGTACGGTAGCTGGGGTTGGTATGTTGATGGGACGTGGTATTTTAGCTATGATGTGGGCGGTGGCATTATGGGTCTTAACACGGAGACAGCAAATATCAATGACAACTTCAGAATAGATAAAAGTGCGGGAGTGATAAACTTCAGCTCTGGAGTTAAGGACCAGCATATAGTAATAGAATATGTGTCTGATGGCATGGAGAACGGTACTGATGAAAATGTGTCGATAAATAAACTTGCAGAAGAATATCTATATAGCTATATTAAGTGGGCGATATTAAACAATAAAGTAAACATACAAGAGTATGTAGTTAGGAGGGCTGCTAAAGAGAAGATGGCGAAACTGAGGAACACAAATATCAGGTTAAGTAATATACACGCCGGCAGGCTCCTTATGAACTTGCGCGGTCAAGATAAATGGATAAAATAGCATGACTAAATTAAAAAGGAGCTTCATTGCAGGTATAATGAACAAAGACCTCGATGAGAGGTTGATACCTGCTACTCAGTTCAGGGATGCACTCAACGTCAGTATAGGAATATCAGAATCATCTGATGTGGGAGCTGTAGAGAATACTAAGGGTAACACCAATATTAGTAACATCACATTCCCTGTCGGCATCAATCAAAAATGTGTAGGGGCGGTATCTTATCCTGAGGAGGGTAAGATATTTTGGTTTATAGCTTCTGATGCCAACTGCTATATCTATGAGTTCGATGAAGTCAACGATGTAACAACAAAAGTCCTTGAAGACGACAGAGCGGCAGCATCACAGGTTTTAAACCTACAAAAAGATTGGCTTATAACTGGCGTCAACTACTATGATGGCTTCTTATATTGGACCGACGACTACAACCCACCACGAAAGATCCATGTCGGAAATGCTAAGACTAAGACACAAGCTTCGGGGGCTTCGTGGTTTAATGAAGACGATATTAACGTCATAGTAAAGCCACCACTCAATGCGCCATCATTGGTGTTATATAGCACCAATACACAAGAAAACAACTTGTCGGAGCGATTTATACAATTTGCTTATAGATACAAATATGAAGACGATAACTATAGTGCTCTCTCATCTTTTTCTGCTACTGCTTTTTATCCAGGCAGTTTTTCTTTTGATTACGTTGAGCATATCAATGAGGCTATGGTCAACAGCATTAACAAAGTGCAAATCTCTTATAACACGGGTTCGTCGTTGGTTAAGGAGATACAGATAGTATTCCGAGAATCCCGAAGCACTAATGTATATATAGTAGAAAATATCAACAAAAAAAACTTTGGATATTCTGACAACTCTTCTCAAAATACTTTTTTCGATAACAGCAAAATATATAGTGTTCTTCCCGAAGATCAGCTAACACGACTTTTTGATAATGTCCCTTTAAAAGCTAAGGCTCAAGAAATTATTGGCGAGAGGCTTGTCTATGGTAATTACTTACAGTTTAGAGACATCACAAGAAATGGCGAAGATATAGACCTTACCTATACTCTTAGTATTGTTGAAAGCACTGCCGCTACAACGGCTAATCCTATGCGTACTTTTCGCAGTGACAGGGACTATGAGGTAGGAATAGCATATCTCGATGACTATGGTAGGATGACTACCGTGTTGACGACACCTACAAAGGGGGCTCTTACCTCTGCGGGATATGATGGTACCATATATATACCACCTGCAAATTCTATTACAGCTAATGACATAGAAGTAGAAATTGACAGTCTTGCCCCCGATTGGGCAACACACTATAGGTTGTTTATGAAACAGAAGAAGGGAGACTACTACTGTATATTCCCTATGTTTTTTGTTCAAGATGGCATCTACCGTTGGTTTCAGATTTCTGTTGCCGACAGGGATAAGTTCGCTATAGGAGATTATCTTATATGTAAGTCTAATGAAAAGGGGCCATCGCTTGTCAATACTCAGTATAAGGTTCTTGACATACAGATGCAGGAAAAAGATTTCTTAGGAAATGGAGAGGCTCCGGGCTTATACTTTAAAATAGGTGTGGACTCTAATGAGTTCAAAGATGTTAATCTTACAAATATAACATCAAAGGTAAATGGTGCTGTAGGGCCTCAGTCTAATACTTGGAAAAGCGGCGCACTGCAAGTGTTTAATACGGGAACAAAAACAGATATTGTCGCTCATTGCCAAAATATAGAAGACCCTATTGCATATCTAAAAGACGACACAAATCTTGATGATTTATCTATTGTTTATCCATCGGGGGGTGTTTCTCCTTTCGGCGTCTTTACTCAAGACCAAAGAATAAATATTCGTATTGTAGGAAACAACGGCACCGCAGACACTATTGAGGCGTATGGTCTTGATGGTACCAACTATGAAATTGATGGTAGTGTAGGCCCCGTTGCAATAACGGGAGGAGCGCAAACTATTGGCAATTCTACAGAGGGGCTAAGTGTTTATAAAATAAAGTTTAATTCTACGATAGGCCACACTATTGGCGATAGGTGGGTTATTAATGTGCGTGCAAAGCTTGCTAAAGGAAACAAAACTTTAGGCGGCGAGCATATTCGAGACATAGAAAATGGGTGGGGACCTAAAGGTAGCATGGTAAAAGGTGGATGGGCGCTATTTCCTGATCATAATTGGGGATTAGATAGTGCAGGAAATATTAGCAATTCAGCATCTTCAGTAGATAGACCTATATATGCAGGAGCACAAATATCTTTTTTAATATATGAAAACAACCCACGAGGTGCGCGAGTAGGTGCGCCAGGGCCTATAGAAACACCACTCCAAGAATATACATCCAGCAACAACTATGTTAATATAGAAGAGTGGTTTTATGAAGATGGCATATATAAAGAGTTCAGTCAAATTGGAACGCAAGGCAAAGATTTAGGAAGTAAAAATGTTTTATTTAGAAGAACAGTAAACTGGAAAAACCAAACAAGCTCTAACTACACTGTCAACAGAGCCAAATTAGCAACAAACCCTTTTAACCCTATCAGAATGATAATACAGGGGGAGGGATTAACAGATAGGGCACCTATTGTTGAAAGCTCCGAAGAAATTGGCTTAAACAATACTCCTAATTTTATTAGGGTAGAGTTTACTATAAAACAAAGCGCTGTTCCTTTAATATTTGAAACTGACCCCACAGATAATGACGCTGATGTTTTCCACGAATTATATGGCACCTACACTATTGACACAGCGACTGGGTATCATACTGGAAATATACAAAACCAGGCGGCAGGAGTTGCTGCTAAAGTAAGCATCAACAATGTAAATGCGGCTTCATTTAATATTCAAAACAATAATTTCAATGCTTTCTGTTTTGGTAATGGGCTGGAGAGCAACAGAATAAAAGATGACTTCAATGAAGACATTATTCAATATAGCCCGCGAGTAAACACTATTATTGATGATTACAAACAAGAGCGCAAAAAAGATAGCATAACATGGAGCGCCCCCACAAGCAGACTGGTAAATAACCTTAATGACTTTAACCTATCTACGGTAAACTTTAAAAACTTAGATATCTCCTTCGGCAGCATACAGAAGCTATACGCCAGAGATACTAACCTACTAATATTCCAGCAGAACAAAGTGTCTTTTGTGCCGTGGAATAAAAGCATATTAAGCACAGCATCAGGAAGCCTTAACGTAACGCAGTCATCGGAGGTGGCAGGGACGCAGGTAAGCTATGCTGGAGAATATGGTATCAGCGACAACCCGGAGTCTTTTGCTCAATGGGGCAATGACATATATTTTACTGACGCAAGGAGGGGTGCTGTTATGAAGCTTGGCGGCAATGGGCTTTTTGAGATTAGCTCTCAAGGTATGAGAGACTATTTCAAAGACCTTTTCATTGGAGAGCCACGCTCCGTGCAGCTTGGAGGCATAGACCCCTATAGCGAGAAATATGTGTTAGGGCATCTCACAGATACGCTTCCATGTAACTTTAGCGTACAGAACTTTAGTGATGGCGATACCATTACTAAGACGAGTGCGGGACAGACATTTTCGTTAAACATCTCTTCCGATGTGGCGTGGTCAGCATCTCTTGTTGGCGCACCAGCGTGGGCTTCTATTGCTCCCGCAACAGGATCTGGCGATGGTGGAGTAACGATAACTCTAACGGCAAACACTTCAGGGGGAGCGGCAGTGCGTTCTACAACGATACGCTTTACTGCCTGCTCAATAAATACAGACATAACGCTTACTCAGCAGAACTTGTCTTTGCAAATAGATAGGGAGGTGGTAACAATTACCAACCCATGCAATGGTGGTCTTCTGAATAAGCCCTCATATGACTATACTAGCAACGCTGGTAGTGACATAGCCTTTTCGGGATATATTCCCGCCAAAGGCACGGTAGGGCGCTTTTCTGGCACTACAGGGTGGCCCCCAGGAGATTCGATACCTACACCGGGAGATACAGTTACCCTAAAGGGCTCGATACTTACCGATAGCGGAACTGACAAGGGCTTTAATGAAGGTCTTAATAATAAGATGTATTACCTCGTTACAGATACGGAATACACCAATGGAGATACGGCATCATTGAAGTCTGCGGCAACGCCGATAGCACCAACATATAATGCCTCCTCTCAAGCATATGAGGCTGACTTTGTATATAGCAGACCATCAGATGAGAAATACTTATACTTGCTATGGGATTATACCGATAACATTCCTGCCGGAACAACGGGATGCTCGGAAGCTCAGGTGGGAACCTCATGTGTCGATATGGACTACGGCACCAACATAGGGCAGGCATCTCTAAGCTATGATGCAAGAAACACTCCTAATAGGTTTGTGTTTAAATACAACAATGTAACAATATTTGATACGGGATATGTTGGTCTTAACAGCACGGCGAACTATAACGACCTTATTGCGGCGGGAGTAGCAGAAGCAGACATTAACTTAGTATCGCCATATACGGGAACAGTAAATAATGGTGTTGGTACGGAGTCGTTCTTAAAGCATTCAGAATCAATAACTAAGGGAGAGCTGACGGTATATGCGCCATTAGCTACTGAAGATGGGTGGTGTGCTAGTTCAGTAGCGCCATCACTTACGGCGTTTTCAATATTTACGACAGGTAGAGAAACAGAGTCAGCAGTTTGTTCTGATACGGCGGCGACAACATATTATCACGATGGTGTTAATGCAGTTCCTGAGGCGGGATATACAATATATACGGATGCGGCAGGAACAACAAAGCTTGAAGGGCAGTCGCTATATTATGCTTTAGGTAGCTCTGGTCCTTCAAACACATGGATAGTAGTAAATAATGCTGGTATGGTTGTTCAGACTGGAGGATGCTCATGTGCTGAAGTAGCCATACCAGTTATTAGCACAACAACAATAACGCTAATAGAAAATACTGATATTTCCTACACTATTGAGGCCACCAACAATCCAACATCGTGGGCTTTAGTAAGTACGTGCAAGGAATATAGTTTGTTTGGCGGCACACGAGGAGCAGTATTTTCGGGGACGCACTGTAAAGTTGCTGAAGCAAAAGTGGTAACGGTGGGATCTGGCAATACTACTACCGAATGTTTTTCCGATGCTACGGTAACGCAGCTATCGGGATCCAGCGATGCCACGTTTACGCTTACGGGGGTATGCCTTGAAGATATCTTACCAAACGGCATGAGTTTCGATAACGGCGTTTTATCGGGAAGCCCTACAGAGTCTGGAGATTATCAGCTTAGGCTAACGGCAACAAACTGTTTCGGCACGAGTGTAGAAACGATAGTAATAATTTCTGTCAGCCCCGAAGGATTATTTAAATTCAACATGGATGGTGGTCATCCTCAGGATAGTTCTAATGCGGCGTGTGCTTTAACAGCGGAATACAGCTATTTCTATCAAGATGGAGATTCAGCATATCCACAATTAAACGATAGGGTATTTGTTCTTGCTGAAGATGACGATAGGCTTCTTGAATCTCCGCCAGTATTAAATGCTACGGGAGCAACAAACTACATTCCTTTCAATGGTCAGGATAAGTGGTACTTAATGGATAACAATGTCGCTATTAAGATTGCCCGCGATGGTAGAGTGATAGACACTTATGAGTGTATCGCTGGCACGAAGAAAGTAACGGAGGCAGGCTTAGGAGGGTTTGCTCCTGACACTGATAAAACAACAGAGGGAGGCTCCGATAAAACATTAGAATAAAAATATTAAATTTGTATTATGACTAAAATTTCGCAATATACTTCAATGACAACCCTACAGAGTGGGGATTTAATGGACATTTCTGAAGACTTAGGTGGAAGCTATGGAAGTCGATCTCTGACATATTCTAACCTACTGACTAACCTCAATAATGACTTAGCAATACCAACAGTGGGGGCGACACAATACCAAGTGCCATATGTCAATACTGGAGCAACAGACTTTGACTATTCGGCGAACCTAACCTATGACGGTTCTATTATGACTTTAGTATCGCCGCTACTTATAAATACCAACAACGAGCTTAGGCTTGGAAGTAACACTGCTAACTATAATGCTTTGAAGTCTCCTACGGGAATGGGTTCAAATCTTACCTATACGTTACCGAGTGCATACCCTACATCTACAGGGCAGGTGCTGGCGTCAACAACTACGGGAACAATGACATGGGAAGACAATGCCGAGCCAATAGTAAAATATGCTACTGATGAGGCGGAATTAACGGCAGCATTTGCGTCTCTTAATGCTTCGGGCACCGGGGGGATAGTAAAGCTTGGTGGAGACATAACACTGACAGGAAATATATCATTAGATTTTGGTGCCGGAATAGAGTTGTGGGGAGGCAATAATTATATTAATGCAACAGCGAGCAATTTCACGGTCACTTTTGTTGGTGCTAAGTTCAGCGTAAAAGATGTCATATTTAATGGTAGTTCTAAAAACCTATCAGCAACGGGAGGTAGTGCCGACGACACTACTAATATGTTGATATTCAATTCAGCATTAACAACATTTACCTCTTTTCAAAACTGTACTTTTTCTAATTTAGTTGGTAGTACCAACTTTGCTAGTCCCGCAGGATATGTCATCGACATTCAAGACCAAGCAACAGATTTAACAATGGCGTTTATTGGTAGTAAAATAACTTCTGGAGGCGCTAGTAATAAACCATATCAGCCTTTTAGAATAAAATATTCTGTTGGTTCAACTAAAGGAAGTGTAAGGCTACAATTTAGAGATTGGGCTTGTACAGGCATCGGCAGTGCTACGGCGGCGCGGTGGCAAGATGCTAAGGGAGCGCTATTAATGAGAATAGACTCTATGACTCACACTCCTGCTTACAAACACGCATTCTTATATGACGAAAGCGTAACATGGGATGTGGCGAGTGAATCTTCAGGGACGCCAACACAATGGTTAGATTTATTTCCTACATTTTATGGACCAACTACAAAGGTCTTATCGGGGACCGACCCTACAACAGGAGGAGGATACTTTGGTAATCCAGGAGATATAATAATTGGTGGCACAACAACAGAAAGTATATATATGAAACACACCAGCATAGCCACCGACACAAACTGGTCTAAAATAAACTAATGCCAGCAGCAACATTAACATATTCGCCACGGCTACGAGGATGGACATCATTCTTTTCCTATACTCCTGAGTGGATGATAGGCATGAACACAAACTTCTACTCTATGAGTGGAGGAGATTTGTGGAGGCATAGAGACAGCGTGGTGGCAAGGAATAATTTCTATGGGGCGCAATATAATTCTACGATACAGACGGTATTTAATGATCATCCTCTTGATGCTAAGATGTTTAAGACCATTGGGCTTGAGGGTAATGACGCATGGACGGCAGCGATAACCACAGACTTCGGCAGTGGCAATATCGACTCTACCTACTTCCAATTAAAGGAGGGCGACTACTACGGATATATACGTAGAGAGTCGGGCAATAAAGATTTAGATTTAATGTCGGCACAAGGAATAGGAGTACCATCTAATGTTGCGGGAACAGCTCCTGGCGTGATAACAATAACTTTTGGTTTTGATATTGGCAACATTATCAGCGATGGCGACGTAGCTTATATTGGTGGTGCTTCAGCGATTACGGAGATAGGGACTATAAGCTCTCATACGTCAACATCAATAACAATAAACACTTCGTCTGCTACCCCTGTGGTTACGGATTTTATTATGTACCTTAAAGATGCGGTAGCAGAGTCTTATGGTGCGCGAGGATATTATATGCAGGTTAACTTAACGAACACAAAAACTACGGCGGTGGAATTGTTTGCCATCACATCGGAGGTGTTCAAAAGTTATCCCTAAGATTTATTATCTTTGCATTAACGGGTTTTAAATTATAGAATATGGCAATAAACGCAGCATTAGCAGCAGGTTTAGGATTAACTTCAACAATAGGAGGGATGGTTCAAACCTTGGGTGGAAAGGAGAAACAAAGAGAGGCCGAAAAGGCATCAGCCAAATATGCTTCTGAAATAGAAAATTTGCGGGCAAAAAACCTAATGGAGGGAGTCGCAATCCCGATGCGAGGTTTTGATTTAGCCAAGGAAGCACAAGCGCAGCGATACGCTACAGGAGTAGCGGCACTACAATCAGCAGGAGCTGAAGGTGTCCTTGGGGGATTAACACGATTAGAGAGACAGCAGGGGCAACAAGATCTTGCTTTAGCTTCCCAGCTTGAAAAGATGGAGTACGCTAGAAATCTGGAGAGAGCACGACAAGCCCAAAATATAGAGAATCAAGCTATCGGAAGACAAGCTCAATTAAACTTTATGCGCTTACAGGGCGCGGGTCAGGCGGCAGCAGAAGGCGCTCGTCAACAGCAGGCAGGCATACAAAGCATTATTGGCGGCTTAGGAACGGCGGCAGAGCTGGGATTAAAATATGCGCCATTATATGGGAAGGATAAAGGAATGGGTAGTAGACAACAAAGAAAAGCCGAAGGTTTAGCAAAGCAACGGGTAGTTAATGAAACAGGCGTAGGAGCAATAGCGCCACTTCAACCGATGGGAGGCGATGAGATGCCTATGTTGGCGCCACCACCAACCGCTGAAAATACTTTAGGATATATGGGGCCTTATTCTTTATATAATCCACCCCAAGGTCCTTCGCCAGCTAATCTTCATACTCTTTGGGACCCTACAACTAACCCTTTTCAAACCCCTTATGCTCCACAGTATGGTCCTTTTGGGGGTTCTCAACTGTCATTTCAAAACCCTTATACGGCTCCTTCAATGAATATAGGTTCAGGTTCATGGCTAGGAGGCAATAATTACCCTTAATAAAAAAAGATAAATGGAATACGCAGGATACGTAAGAAGAGGAGCCCCAACAGACTGGTCGAAAGTAACAGGGGATATAGCACAAAGGATAGGCGCCGTAGAGGAAAGCAGAGAGAAAGAGAGAGATAAACTCGAAAAGCTATTTGCTGACACCACAAAAGTGATTGGCGACGTAGAGATGGGTATGAACCCGGAGTTTAATGAGACCATACTATATACAGCCGATAAAGCCAGGGATCTAGTATATGATGCATATAAAAAGCTCAAGAGTGGGCAGATGAGTCCTCGTGAGTATCGAAACATCCAAAACAACGTACAGGCACGGTGGGCAGAATATGACACCGCCGTAAAACAAAAGAACAACCGATTCGCAGAAATAGAGAAACGCACACGCGAAGGTACTAACAGTGAGATGGAGCTATGGCAAAATAAGAAAGCCGCAGAGATGGCTGCTTTCAAAGAGTACAGCCTGGAGTGGGGAAGCAATGGCAATTTAGTATATGCCAAGAGAGACGACAAAGGGAACATTATTCCCGGCAGCGTGATGCCAATATCTGCACTTAATAAAACCCCTAATGTTCTCGTTGACAGGTTCAACTTAACAGAGAAGGTAGGCAAATACAAAAAGAACTTCGGCGCCTTTGAGATTGAGGAGGGAGGATTTATTCTTGGCGGAGCGGCTGTTGAAGAGAAATTCAACAAAGCCAAGGAGTCAGTTATAGGGTCGTTATATACTAACGACAACGACTATGGACGAGCTTTAGTAGATAGTGGTTATGACAACTTTGTTTTATACCAAGAGGGCGAAGAAGTTCCTGAGGGTACAACGGAGGATGGAACACCGCTTGCCATAAAAATGGTATTAGACAAAGAGTCTAAGACATGGACGTCAGTGCCTACAGAGAAACAGAAAGCCTATGCCCGCAGGATGGCAGGTCAGGCTATAGACACTATGGTGGGATATAAGAAAAGGAAAGTTAAGCAACCAAGCACCCCCCGCCCAAGTGGAAAAGATGAAGGCGAAATGGCTGGTTATATGTTATCAAATCAGTGGGCTCAGGGGCAAAACATAGATAAGATAAAGTCATTCAAATCTCCACAGGGAGATAAAGTTACTAATGTGGAAAATCTAAAGAATACCATCAGGATAACAACGGTAGATAGTAAAGGTAATCCTAAATATCATAACTTAACAAAAGGGAAACCTGAAGAATTTATGCCTTGGGCATATAAATCTAGTATGGGTGCAGCGGGTCAAGAGGGCTCATATCTACGTGGCGAACAATTTTATAAACAAAAGCATGGCAAGCCGTTTAGTGTTGCGGCAGCCTCTCCTCAGGATATAAAGCCTTATAGCTTAAAGAATTATGGAACTGATTATCAGGACCAACAAAAAACAAAATATAAAGAGATTTTAAGCACGAATTCGGATACTGCTGCCAATGAGGCTACGATAAAATCGGATGTAAAAAGTATATTAAGTACAACCTTGGCATCAGTTGGGGTTGAAGATTTTAATGATAATGATATTAATATAGAGTGGATACAAGGGGAGGGTTTTAACAATGACAAAATAAAAGTAAGCATAAAGGGGGGAAAGGTGGTTAAGGAAATTGAATTAGATCGGGTAAGCCCTGGAGATAAGGGGGCTAATGACATGAACACCAAAATAGAAGCTATTGTAAATGACTATATAACACATTATAACAAGACACTGAAAGCGGGAGGGACGACAAAGAAGAGTGTATCGCAATTAACTAAGGAGAACCCTAATTTAACTAAAGCAGAGATTATTAAACTATATAAAAATCAATAATGTTTGAGATCGAAGATATATATGAGTTTGTAGATAAAGAGGCATTTCCATCCTTGAATGAGTTTAAAGATTATGCCAACAGCGGAAGCGCAGCAGATATATATGAGTTTGTAGATAAAGGTGCTTTTGCCACTCTTGATGAATTTACCTCTTTGTTAAAAAAAAAAGACGAGCCTGGGGTATCTCCTACAAAGGATACTTCCTTGGATTCAGAAAAGGAACAAGAGGGAGCTGGGCGTTCGGATGTTTCTACTTCAGAAATTGATACCAACGCCTTCAAGGCCGGCATACATAACATAGAATCTAAAGGTAAAAAAGATCCCTACAAAGCATTAAACCCTAAAAGTAGTGCCACAGGAAAATATCAGTTCCTATGGAAAGAGCATGGCGATAGGATAAAAAAAGAAACGGGAGTAAAGACACAGAAAGAATTTCTCGACAGCCCTGAGGCTCAGGAGAAGTTCATGGACTCATGGATGTCTACCACATTAAAGCCGGAAGCACAGAAGCTTCGTGACTCCCTCCCCGAACAAAGCAAAAAATACAGCAATGAAGAGCTTATGGCTCTCGTACATTTCCAGGGTCTTAGCGATGCAAAAGAATTTCTAAAGACGGGAGATACTGCCCATGCTGATATCAATGCCACCGTAAAAGGATATCTTGAGAAATTTAATAAGGGCATGAAAGGTGCTGCTCCAAAAGAAGTGGAAGTCGATGAAGTGGAAGGCGCAGAGATAAAGGCCGCCTCAGCGGAAGAATACAAGAAAGCCATGAGGGAGCCTCTTTCTGATACTGAGTTAGCAGAAATTGAAGAAGAGCTTACAGAAGAATTTGAAGAGTCGGGATTTAAAGATACCATAGGAAAGTATTATAATGCTTTAAAAGAAAAAGCTGATGAATCGAAAGGCGATGAGTTCGCTAAATGGGTGTTTTCTAAATTTGGAGATTATAAAACATATAAGCAAAAGGCTGTAGCTAAAGCGGAAAAACAGTTGAAAGAAGAGGGAGGAGGAGTCATTCCACCTTTAGAGCAAATAGTAGAAAGAGCTAAAGAGATAAGGAGGAACGATCTCATTATAAAGAAAAAAGAATATAATCAGGTAGAATTTCTTACTGAATTGGCGGACCCGTATAGAGATATAAAATCCCTCTTTTTAATTGAGGGGATGGGGTCTATATCTGATATGCCGATAAACATATCTAAACAAGATAGAGAAAAACATGAGGGGCTGAAAAAATATAATAAAGTGTCGCGGAAAAAATTAGGTACAGATATACGTGTTGATGAGGCCAACCTGTCGATGATGAGTCAAAACCTAAATGAAATGTCGGTAATCTTTAATAAAAATGACGAAGCTCTGAAGGCTATGCCTCCCAGCGCAGAAAAGAATGCCGCCATAGATGTCCGTAATGAAAATTTAAAAGTATTGCAAAACATGGCTGAGGACGTACAGCGATTAGCTAATACTATTAATGACAACAAGCAAGACCTACAAAGTTTAGAAGTTGAGGCCGACCTCCTAAAAAGAAACTATGACGCTACCGTCAATAGCGTCGGCAGGTTGGGAGCCAGCACTGCAAGCCTAGGCATTGGAATATGGAAGACAGCAAAAGATATCACAGATATGGGTCTGATGGTTGCCGATTATACCATCGATGGCGTTTCTGCGGGTACGGGAATGGAGCTTCAGGGCTTTAAGGATTTTGTAGAGAATCAACAGAAAGAATCCCTTAAAGAAGAAGCTCTTATAGATGCCGCTACTGAATATATAAACACTACCATCAGGGGCAACCTCAGAAAAGCGCGTACCCTCGATGACCTCGAAAGCTTTACCGATTGGGCCCAATGGACGGGAGACCTCTTCGCCGATCAGATACCACAGCTTGCAATGATAATGGCTAGTGGAGGAAATGCAGGGCTATACTTATTAGCTGGCTCGGCTTACGGCAATAAGTTAAACGACATGGAGAAAGAGATGTCAATATCTCAGGACGCATATAATAACAAAGTGAAAGAGCTAAATGCCTTACCTAAGGGTTCTAAAGAACATGAGGAGAAAGAAAAAGAATTAAAGTCCCTTAAAAAAAGCCTTGAAAACTATGACTTCTGGCAGCTTAGAGGTACCGCGGCGATGGTAGCCGCAGGAGAATTTGCGTCAGAGAAAGTCACTCAAGGAATAATAAAGCGAGCTATTGGGTCGCCACGGATGTATGGCGCCTTAGGGAAAATAGATAAAGGTAAGCTTTCTGCTGACTTCAAAAGGGCGGCAGCAAAAAACTATAAAGACAAAATCGCCAAGGTGGGAGCCTGGGCCGCAGACCCTTTCATGGAGGGAGGCTCAGAAGTTTTGGCACAGATAAATGAAAACATCGCTGACAAGTTTATAATGGGTAAAGATGTGGGCTTATGGGACCATGTCCCCGATGCTTTCGTTTCAGGATTATTTATTGGTGGTGGTATAAAGATAGCAGGAGGAACAATGGGTCTGGTAATGAAAGATGTTACTGCCGATAAAAATAAGACGATATCAAAAAACCTTCAAGAGATAAAGAAGCTTACTGATATGGTTGCTACGCTTCAGCAGCAAGAACAGACGGACGTCACAAAGCTACAAATTGATATTGCCAATACCGGTATAGCGCAACGTGAGATAGAGAATGGGCAGATGATACTCGGTGGTCTCGATGTATTAAACCGACTTTCCGCCAAGGAGATAAGGGAGGTGTCTAAACTTAATGATGACGTCTCTAAGATACGTGATGAGTATAGAAAAATATCTGAGGACACTAATACTACAGAAGAACAAAAGGCCGGACTAATAGAGGTTTTAGAAAAACAATACAATGATGTTGTAACGCGCAAGGATGGCTTAATGAAGATAGGGCAATCCAAAGACTCCCGTTATATTATCAATAACAAGGAGGTCACGGCTGAGGAGATGCAGACTTTCCTTGAGAGTGAGGAAAACATTACCAAGGTAGCGGAGGGAGAAACCAATATTAAAATATTTAATGACACTACCCTGGAGAAAGACTTTGCTAAAAAGATGAAAGCAAAAGCCCCTATTGTTGAGGAAGTGGTAGATGAGGCTGATGCTATTGCTGAGGAATTTCAAAATATTCCTGACGACGAGATAAAAGTATTTTCTGTTGAAAGCATAGAAGATATTCCTGAACAATATAGAGATAGAGCGAAAAAGTCAGAGAGTGTAGGAGAAATCACTACACGAGAAACTATCTTTGGTCTACCTATAGGGAAAAAAGAAACCAAAAAAATAAAAGAGGGATTTGTTTACACCTTAACTGGGAAAGAAATAAAAGAAGCTATTAAAGAAGAGGTTGATGTTACTGAAGAAGTAGTAGAAGATGTCGCTCCTGTTGAAGAGAAAACCGCCGAAGAGGAGGCGCGTGAAGAGGTAGATGCTTTTATTGATGAGCAAGTGGCGGAGACATATAAGCAGGCGTTTCCAAAAACTGAAGCCTTAGATAAATATGTTAAGCCAAAAAGTAAATTTAATACTGCATCCCAAAAAGCTAATAAAAAAGAAAAGATTAACGAAGAGGAAATGGCAAGCGCCATAGAAGAAGGGTATGACACATTAGATAAAATAGACAAGGACAATAGTTTATCGGATAATGAAAAAGATATATTGTCAGAACTTATTGAAGACCAAATTCAAAACTTAGAAAGCTATGAACTCATTACAGAAACTAAAACTCGCAAAGTTGCCAAGGAAGTTACAGTACAAGTTCCTAAAAAAACTAAAAGACAAACAGCGGCAGAAAAAGAATTTGTAGGCAAAAAAGCTGTCTACTCAGACATGAAAGGAAAGGGCGGCACCGGAACAATAACACTGGTTGAGCGCCCCGATGGAAAGGAATATTATGTTTTAGAAGGATCAAAAGCGGAAGGAGCAAGACCAGTGGCATCGCTTGTCTTAGGGGAGCGTGGCAAGACATTCCAAAATGCCACTATCAATTATAACGAAAACAACGAGCCTGTATCTATAACCACTCAAGAAAAGGGAGGGAAACAGATAACTATTAAAGACCCCGCTATCGCACAACAGTTCTTTATAGAACAAACTAAGCAGGAGGATTTCGATACTGAGTTCTTTGAAGAGACATACATAGAGTTTACGGGAGAGGAAAAGGTAGAGGTTTTAAAAACTCCTACTAAAAAAACTACGCCAAAACCTAAAGCGCCAGCGCCTAAGGTTGAAGCACCCACCAAAAAAGCCGAACCTAAAAAGAAAGCTCCTAAGAAAGACATTAAGTTCAGAGCTAAGGAGGCGCCTAAAAGAAAAGAATATACAACCAGCGAGCATAGGCAGAAAATAAGACAGATGTCTCAACAATATCCCAATGACAAGTTTGCAGTAGGAAGAGCAATCAAAAGAGAGGCTGATGCTTTAATAAAACAAATTGAGGAGGCCATCAAAAACCAGTTGCCTTTAGGGTTGTTTGTAATGCCTAATATTCAAGCTTTAAGACAAGAGGCACAAAACCGGGATATCACAAAAGGGGTTATAGAATATCTTAAAGTTTTAGAAACAAAAGAATCTGCTTTAATTAATCAGATTAACGAACTTGAAGCTAAACAAGATGCTCTTGATAGAAGGACAGCAAGAGGGGCTAGACAAGTTGATAGATCGAAAGCCGCTAAAGAGCGACGAAGAGGACGTTTGCCAGGTGGGCTATTAAGAGTAGCGCCACAAAATATAAAGGGAGTACCAGCAGCACAGGTAGAAGCCCTAATAGAGAGACTGAAGAAAGCCTTTCCTAAGACTACATTCTTTACTACTAAGGAGGCGTGGAATGATATGATGGCAGACCCTGATGTGCAGCAGCAGATGAAGACATACCTCAAGAAAGGAGAAGTAATCTATGGGATGACAGTAAATGGGGATATATTCCTCAACCCCGACTTGATGGATCTTAACACCCCCATCCATGAGATAGGACACATATGGCTTAACTTAATAAAAGATACCAACCCCGAACTGTATGCTAAAGGATTAGAGCTTGTTGAGGGAACGAAAGAGTTTAAAGATTCTAAGGATAGACTTGGCGATACAGCCGAAGCACGGGAGGAAGCCCTCGCCATACTTATAGGTAATAAGGGAGAGACCATAGCCGATACAGCACAAAAGAACAACTTCAAAGATTGGCTTAACGAGATGTGGGAGTCTATTAAAAATGTGTTCCCTTCACTGCGAGATATCAATACCGACCAAATATCTGACCTTACATTAGAAGATTTTGTGGGAGGGGTAGTTAAAGATATTATGGCAGGGAAGCCTATAGGAAAGAAAGCTAAGGCTACAGCCAAGAAGCCACCAACAAGAGCGAGCATATTAAAAGAGATACAAAAACGATTAAAGCCTACGGCAGATATATATCTTAAAAAGATTAAAGACTCCAAAGCAAAAAAGACAAAGATAACGCGGGAGATAAAGCTGGCGATAAATGATATTAAAAATAAATATCGCGGCAAGTGGAAGACGATGAATGAGGCTGAATTGCAGGAAGTCCTTGACAAGCTAAAAGATTTAGAGACGAAAGGTAAAGAGCAAAGAAAAGCGATAGAAAAATCTCAGGAGGCGAAACGTAAAGAGATGATAGCAGAGAGCGCTGTCTTAATAGAGAAGTCAGGCAAAAATATAGCTACACCAATCCCTTTAGAGACAGACACCGAGATAGCTGCTTTCAAAAAAAATGTACTTAGCAAAGACGAGGGGAGATACTCGAATCCTGAAGCAGCATTTATAGTGGATGGAAAAGCTATGATGCACGCAGAGATGAAAGCGCTAATAGAAAGTGGAGAGCTGGAATATAAAAACATACAGGTGCTTGAGGCTACTACAAAAAATAATATCAACGAGTCTAATAAGAGAATAAGAATAGAAGACTGGATATATCCACCCTCAGCAAAAGACCTAGAGACACTATTATATGCCCTCTATGGTAAAGGAAAAGAAGGTAAAGCATTCTTTGAGAAACACATTTTAAATACTCTCGATAAGGCCGTCGTAGATGAAATAATAATGTCACAAGAGTTTCTTAATGAATATAAAAAATTAGAGAAAAAATATTTAAGACCTCGCAATATAAAAGAATTAGTTTCTAATCCAATGAATAAAAAGACGGGAATAAAATCTGTTGGTAAGACCCCTATGGATATTACTGTGGGCGAGGCGATATATCTATATAACTTCATCAAAGACCCAAGGATGTACACCAAGCTAAATCAGGGTAACATCGATATGGCAGTAATGGATAAGGTTGTTGACTACATGAACAAGAACCCCCGATATAAGAATTATGCCGATGGCCTCGTAGATTTATATGCTAAGTTCAGGGATGACATAGAGATATCCTTGGATGCCGAAGGCTATGACACCTTTGGGAGACCGACATATTCTTCTTATGATGCTATGGTGGATTTTTATTATGAGCAGAATAAAGGTAAGATGAGTGATACCGAAGCTATGGACCTAGCTAAAAAGGAAGCCGATAAGACGCAAGACCTTTTAGTTAAAATATATGGTGGCGCCGATAAGATACCACAAAATATACCATACACCCCAAGTAGAGTAGACAGCAACACCGATGAGATGAGCGTCGATGATATTTTAGACCCCAATGGTTTTAATAAGGCCATGACTGTTATTACGGGCAATCTGGTGGCAAAGACCGAGGGGGGTGCCGTAGAGTGGAGAGGAGTAATACCAGCAGATATTGCTTATCAATACTCAAAGGGCGTAATACACGCAGCGACATTTTTGAAGTTCTTTAGCCAATCTAATGCCGTATTGGTATCAAACCTAAAAAGGATAGAAGACCTTAAAGGAGAAAAATTTGCCAAGGAACTAAAGCTAAGCCTCGGAAGGATAATCACTAACAGCAGAACATATCAACAGAAGATAGATTGGTTTAATGCCGCGTTTAACGATTATATCAACGGATCACAAGGTGTTATCATGTTCTTAAATACAAAATCGGCAGCATTGCAGTTTCTTTCTACGGCTAACTTTATGGTAGAGATAGGACCAGAAAAATATTTTTCTGCCATGAAGCATATAAATAAAAAGGATGCGACTGAGTTTATAAAGTCTCCATATGTAAAACAAAGGATTGGTGGTGCTGCTGGCGATGTGATGATAGATGAAATAATTAACACCAGGGGTGGTGGCCTCAGGCAAGTATATGCGATGTTGATGAAAGCCGGTTATAGCCTTACTAAAGCTGCTGACGTATCGGCTATTGTTATAGGAGGGCTACCATATTATCAGGCTAAGAAGCAGCAATATTTATCAGAAATGAAAAATGGTAAGGCGGTATATACTGAAGCGCAGGCTAAAGAAAAAGCTATGGTAGATTTTGTCAGAGCCTCAGAGAAAGGTCAGCAGTCGAAGATGTTGAGGATGTTAAGCAGCCAACAAATAATACCCTCAACAAAAATGCTGCTCGCTTTTGCTAATATTCCTTTACAATATAATAGGTTAATGTATCAGGCCGCCTCAGATATAAAAAACCGTCGCGGAAACATGATGGGGAACGTATTAAAGATAGGTTATTACCTAACGGCACAGAATTTATTGTTCGCTGCCCTACAACAAGGATTGTTTGCAGCATTTTTAAGTGGCGATGATGAGGAGTTGGATAAAAAAACACAAACTACTTTAAACACATTTGCCAATACTTTACTGAGGGGGCTAGGAGTTACAGGAGCCTTCGCTGCTATGTTGAAAGACATCGCCCTATATACTTTAGACTCAGAAGATATATCCGAAATAGAAAAACAAGAAAGGCAAGAAGAAATAGTTATGGGAATCGCTCCGCCTATAGGATATAAGCTTAGCCAATGGAGAAGAGCAGCAAGAGATTTGCAGTATGCGAAAACTGAAGAGGAGATGACTAAGGCAGAAATAAAAAGGTGGTCTGTAATAGCTAATCTTCCCGCTAATAGAATGTTATTAAAATATGAAGCCCTTTCCGACGCCAATAATAGCCAATACGAATTGTGGGAGAGACTGTTTAGAGCAGGTGGATGGAGTCGATGGTCGCTGGGAATGGATCCTACATGGAAAGAAAAACAAAAACTGGAAAAAATAAACAAAGAATTAAAAACAATACCAACACCTGTACCAATTCCTGTACCTGTGCCAGTACCTGTACCAACACCTGTATCGGTGCCATAATAAAATTATGATGATAACACTATCAGTTAGTGATAATGATATACAGTTTGCCAAAGAGCAGCTAAAACGCTTCACAGCGATACCTCAGGGGCAGTGGAGGTATGATGGTGTAGAGGCATGGCGAGGGATAGTATGTGAGATGCTGACATCAGAATGGCTAGAGCAGAACTTTAAAGTGCAGGAGCGAGCGAAAGGTCTCGACACCACAGGGATACCCGATGACTATGACCTTATTATTAGCAATAAAAAGGTGGAGATAAAGTCAGCAACAAAGAACTACTTCAAATATGTGATGCCGAAAATACATGACGTCATCAATAAACCCAAGGACGTATATGTCGCCGCAAAATATAACGAGACCTCACACCCACACAAAGTGATAGTAGTGGGATATATGCGCCATAAAGATATCTTCAACTACCCCATAGAGCAAGACAAAGGAGCGCCATACTATAAGGTGCCACTAAAAGATTTCAGCCCCTTCAGAATAAGTGTGTGATACGTGCCACCTGGCCGTGAGTTTTATGGTGGACGAAGCCCTCAACAGCTTTGGGGGCATGGGCATAGCCCTGTCGGTGGTGCCACCCATCAGTACCGGAGGGAGAGCGTAGGCTCTCAACGGTAACGCCGATGTGGTCCTTAGACATTTTGTGGTGGACGTGGTGGGTATATATATATTTGTGCTTGGCTTTAGCCCAGTCGCCATTCGCTTCCTGAGCCATCAGCAGAGGCAGGTCAGCGAGCTTGCCGGTATCGCCATGCGTCGTCCCGATGAGGTTGTTGCCATAGCGATAGTATTTCCTGTGGTTGATACTGACGTCGAACGTTATGTTGGCGCAGTTCATAAACCATGTGCTGATAGTATCAGCGAGAAAGAATCCATTGGTGTAGTCGTGGTTGCTGGGATTGAAAACGAAGTGGACGTCAGCGATAGCGAGAAGCATCTCCACAACTTCGACATACAACCTCTTTGCAACCAAGAAGTTCTCATACCACATACCGTCAGTGTCCTGAGGTGTTCCCTTCGTTGTTTTCCTATCGGGAGTGTCGATGTGTAAGATGTCATTGCCGGCAACGAAAAGTATCTTATCGATATTAAAGCCTTCAGACTTATCGAGGATTCCTTGAACTCCATCCTTTACGCGCTGCACCGCTATCTGTGAGTTGTATTCCTCCCCCGTTTCCAGTGATGTCGCCAGCTTGCCGATGTGGATATCTGCCGGGTCAACAACTAATAGGTGGCCATCAATAACTTTCTGTCGCACAATGGTAGGATACTCCGGGGCGTGCTCTTTCATCTGCTCGATAAGCTCATCGCGAATTTCGTCATAGCTGACACCATCTTCGCCCTTAACATTGATGGAGTAGTGCTTGCCCTTATACCAATAGTGCTTTACCTTATCAACAGGAATGCCTACATCGTGGCATTCTTGCATTAAGCCTCGACTCTCGCGATCAATAATGATGCGAGAAATCTTTTTCCTGATAGAGTTAACAGAACTATCAAGGTTATATTTTTCTTTTACGCGCCTAGCAATTTCGGCCCTATTGTGTGTTACCTCCTCATATAGCCATAGTGCGTAGTCAATGTGTTTGTTGGTCATTAATGTGGTTCTTTTCAACCTCCGAAAGTAGAGAGCGTAGCTGCTTGATGGTGTCAAGCAAGACTACGTTGTTCTCATCCATAAGAGATTCATAGATATCATCACTCATATGGTGGATTTCCTCCATCAAAAGGTTGATGTATTTTATCTTATTATAATCGCCCTTCTGGACTGCCATACACAAAGATACACATTTTAGTTATACGTTTTTTTTATACATTTACTACCTCACAACTACCGCCAGAACACGCTATCTCCCCACTCAAATCGGTATTATCGTCACTCTCAACGACTTTAGTGAGGTCAATCTCTGTAAGTTTGTCATATCGGCGGATAAAATCTTCCTCTGCAATAGGCTCAAAAGGTGCCTGCTGGTAGGTGCCTCCATCATAGGGAAGCACAGAGAGACCATTGAACTCGCTCTTATGTTTCCACATCCACTCCATAACATCATCCCATTCGTCTTCTTTTATAGACACCGTGGCTGATACATTGTTAGTATTTGATCCCGACACATGGCCAGCAACGACCCACTCCCTATTGAATTTAGATACTCGCTCCAATAAATCTAGTGCCGTCTCATCTTCGCGAGTGATAGCGCTATCGACAGCTTTTTGTGGTATCTCAATGACAGCAGTGTTAGGGATGGCGTGATACTCAGCAACCAGCTCCGGATGGTAGTGGCTCAGATATTTATATAAGGCTTCATCTTTAGTGCATTGCATCCTGCGGATGTAGAACTTAGAGTGCCACGCATGGATGCCACTAGAAGTACCGACAACGCAACTCGTTGTGCCTGAAGGCTTTATGGTTGTTAGCCTCGCCGCCGGATTGATGCCGATCATGGCAGCCGTTTTTTTGTTTATGAGGGACACAGTTTCTGCCGCCTCCGTAAGGTCGTACTTCAATATCTCGCCGTTACATATTCCCGTCATACCGACCCCGATGAGGGCGTCCTTTTCTGTGGTGGTCTGCCACACGGGTCTCAAGTAGTGGAAGTCGGTATATCCCGCCTGTAGGGTGCCGAAGAAAGCTGCTGCCCTACACCGCTCATTGAGGTCTTCCTGGCTGTCAATGTTGCCGACATTTACTTCCGTGAGGTTACAGAAAGAGTAGGGCCTCAGGGCGATCTCACAACAGGGGTTGCATCCATAGTCCCTATCGTTGGAGAAATATATTCCCGGCTCGCCACTGCCACTGCCTTTTATGTTTTCCCATAGCGTGCTGAAGAATTTCTTCGTTACCCTATGCCTGAGTATTACTGCTGAGTTGTTGGCGCGACCCCTCTGTGGGTTCTTCTCCCACCAGGCGCCAGACTTTGCCGCCAGCATTACATCGTCATCAGCAGAAAACAGAGATATGAGAGCAGCCCTACGAATACCGCCAGCAAGAACAGCGTCTGCAATGTGGCATACAATATCGTGAGCTTCGATCGTCGTGAGTTTTTGTCCATCATTTTTTCTTTCAAGGATTAGTTCTACATTAAATAAACATCGCTTCAGGGGTTCGGGACCGGGAGCTTTCCCTCCCGCCGTTACCAATCGAGAGCCTTTAGGTCTGATGTCAGTGAAGTCGAAGAGGGGTTTTGTTTTTCTTACCCCAAAATATGCTGCCAGCAGGTGGCGCACGGCATCAGCCCAGCCCTCAATGCTGTCGCCAACGAGGTACTTCTGCTTCTTCAGGGGCTTGCGAACTTCGGGGAGCATATCAACATGGTGGTACTGCACCGAGAAGCCTACGCCAGTACCTCCGAGGAGGAGGAACATAATCTCCGAGAACGACCTGTAGTCATCGACGGGAAGGTAGGCGCAATTATAAATTCGCGACTCATTTTTTACTATAGCGGGACCAGCAAACTGTGCCGCGCGCATACTCATCAACACCTTCTTATCGCGCACCATCTTCATTTGGGAGTTAATAGCTATAGCCAGGGAGGGATATTTGTTTTTCATCATCTCTTCATACCTGTCGCATATTTCGTCCCATGTCTCGCGGCGGTTTTGTTTAGATAGGAACTTGGCGTACTTATTAAAGACGACGATGTCACTAAGAATTTTATTGTTCTTTTCCATGTTTGTAAGAATTTAGGTGTTAATGATTATTAAAAAATATTGCGTATCCTTCGGTTATGGGTGGAGATAATTCTATCTTCAAGCATAAGATCGAGATACCGGTCCGATGATACTTCTTCGATGTCATAGAGGTATATCTCCCACGGGCTGACGATGTCGAACCACAGTTCAAAGAATATGTCGTTGCGTCGTATGTCATTTACTATAACTGCAAGTGAAGTGTCATCATCAATTTTATTTGTTATCCTTTCTATTACTTCAAGTAAATAATTGGCCACAAAAGTAGCATTCTTTTCTATCTTTGTCACAACATACCTATCAACAAGTAAGCTTTTTTTATTTCTATCATCACTTACCGTTTCGATGTTTATGTCGTGAGGTATCCTCGTTGTTTCCTTTTTCTTCATCCCCTGTATATATTTCTGTTTTAATACCATGACTTTCGAGCTCCCGGAGGCGATGTTTCTGCAACTCGCTGACCTTTCCCTTCGGGGTCTTCACTTCTGAGAAGAGGACATCGCTGTCACGTGGTATGGCTATCAAGTCGGGGATGCCATTTTTATTAGTCTTCATCAACTTTATAACATAGTATCCCTCGGCTTCGAGTTGCCCTATCCGACGCTTCTGTATCTGTTGCTCCGTCATTTAAACAAAGGTATGAAATATTTGTGTTAACATATTTGAATTAAAGTTGTTGGCTTTTAAACCTCACAGGAAACAAAGGCAAGTACTTCAATACCTTATCCAGTTTAGCAAACTTCATGTATTTGCCTTCCGTATCTAAAGCCTTTACTTTGGTAATCACAATATTACCATCTTCCATTCCATAGCTGGTAATCTCAAAAGACCCAACCTCTTTAAGTTTTTTCTTCATAATTAAAATAGTCTCATTAAATCTTTAGTAAAATGTTTAAGGGTGTAGTTCTTCTTGCCGTTCACTACCTTATATATTTTATCTTCGATGCCGTCCTCAGCAAAGACCCAATACACCTTATTGAAGCCACGGTCTTTAGTGGTCATTCTATCTCTGCTCTGCCAGTAACTGGTGGCGCTGAAGTCGATGTTATAATATACTATGTGCTCCGCCTGGCGCAAGGAGATGCCCTCCCGGCCACTCACTATCTGTAGGGCGATGCTCTTCTTGGGGTCGCTGTTGAACTCATCGATGTCGGTAGTGATGCGGGCCTTAGGATATACGTCGAGGATAGCCTGTAGCTCCTGCTTGAATTTGTAATATATCGCTATCTTTTGGTCGTAGAAGCGCTTAGAGATAAAGTCTGCCTTGCTCCAGTCCAACACCTTAGCCTTTCCGCTTTCAAAAATTATGGTGCCACTATACATTTGGTGTAGCTTGCTCATCATCTTCGCTCCCGTATCGGCAAGAATGATCTCCCCCGATCCGTTGATGACCCTGTCGCGACGCAACATATTGCTCATCTTATAGGTAAGGTATTCCATCTTAACATATAGCACCTCCTCTTCGACCTCAGTTTTAAAGCCGGCCTCCTTCTGGGTGTAGTTTATCATGTATGGCTTCATAGCTTTAAGTATCTTCTCCTCAATGCCGTGGGAGTAGTCGTTGATCATATTGCCGGCGATTCTTTTCTGCTTGACGTTGACATAGTCATCAGCCCAGCGGTAAAAGTTTTTGTAGTGGGCGAAAGGATTTGCGGGGTGGCCATACACTTGGTGGTATATCTGTGAGTACGACTCCGGCGTTGGCGTTCCCGACATCAGGATGAGCCCGCACTTATGCTTGGCGATAAGCTTCTTTACCTGTACGGCCCGCTTGCTGGGGCGCCGAAGCGCTCCCATGCAGTGGGCTTCATCACAAATAATGGTATCGAATTTCAAAGCCTCATCAACTTTATGTAGAGACTCGTAGTTTATAACTGACAGCATAAAGTCGGGATCTAACATCTTATAGTCAGCCTCAATGGTAGAGATGGCTTTCTTTTTAGTAATAAAGAGTACCGACTTGGCTCCTATCTCTTTACATATACCAAGAGCCGTCAGCGTCTTTCCTGTGCGCACCTCCATAGCGAGGTATAGCAGACACGACTTCTGCATTATCTCGGTGCCCTTGCTGATAATCTCTTTTTGGTATTGTCTAAATTCCATCTTTTATTATTTTTTGTAGTTCCTTATGAGTATATTTTTTGTTTGGCTTCATTTTTTTATCTAGTCTCTCAAACTTTTCACACAATTCATCTAGGGTTTCACAATGCATGAGCGTTCTCCATCCCAAAGAAAAAGGTATTTGTGTCTGAGGGTCAGTGTTAAAATGAAACTGACTTTGTTCTTCATTGTATTCCAGGTGGTATAAATATTCATTTTTCATAGTGTTCGCGTTTTTGGTTTTGTATTTCCTCAAGATCTTCGCCCTCAAGGATTTTGGGAGACTCGTAGACCTCTACGAGCTTGTCATCGACATATATCTTCATCTCCGTAGAGATGTTCTCAGGCTCATCGAAAGAGAAAGGGTAATACATCGTTATAAATCGTATCTTCTTCATATAAGATTTTTTAAGATATTATATAATACCGCTACTGTTATGCTGTTGCCGGCCTGCTTATACATCTGAGTGTCAGAGCATGGCATCTTAAAGGTATCAGGGAAATCCTGTAGTCTGAAGCATTCCCTGGGTGTGAGCCGGCGGATGCGGGCTTTACTTATTTCAACGACTAAATTATCTTTCTGAACGCTGGTAAGAGCATTAGAGGTGCCTGTCGTATTAATTTCTAATTTCTGCTGGGTGGGCGCCCCTGTTGTTCTATCGCTACTGTTTTCGGGATTTCTCCCACGAGATGCCGCTATAACACCTTGATTGCAAGAGGTATCTAAAGTCTGTGGCACAGACTTCCCCACTCTGCCTCGTCTTGTTTTAGAATTTGGCTGTGATAGGTTTATGCTATCGCCCTCTTTGGCTTCCTCATAGCCTTTTGAAGTTGCTGATTTGACTTTTAAAGTGTTGTCGGTAGGACATAATGCTGCATTAGCACGTAAAGTGGTAGCAATGTCATCTTCTCCTTTCGGCTGCCATATGAAGCCCGTGCCCTTCTCATTGTGGTGGTCGTTGTGCTTCATAAAGCCATTAATGAGCTTATCACTCAAATAAAACTTCTCATCAACGCCATCCTCTAAAATATCTTTAAGTTTTTTTGTTAGATGCTGGGCTTTAGGGAAGCGGAAGCTGTTGTCCTTGTCATCCCTGATGCCGACAATGAATACCCTCTCCCGGTTCTGTGGGACGCCATAGTCCTTAGTGTTTAAGACGGCGTGATATACGTGGTAGCCGGCGCTCTCCTCATGGGGGAAAATCATAGGATTGCCATTGACACTTTTGGCGAGATAGTCTATCCATCTTTGAAAGGTCTTGCCGTCATCATCAGAAAGTAAGCCTTTGACATTCTCAAATATAAAATATCTTGGCCTGTTCTTGCAGATAAACTCATGGGAGTTGTAAAATAATACGCCCCTTTTATCGGCCTCGCCACCACGCTTTCCGGCAATACTGAAAGCCTGACACGGCGGGCTCGTCATATAGATATCAAGAGGCTCCTCAGGGATATCTCTCTCATAGACATCTTTAGGGTAATAGTCGGGCTCGCCGTAGTTGGCGATGTATGTCTCACGGACATATTTGTCCATATCGCAGGCGAAGACATTGGTGTACTTAACACCAAGCCTTATCAGGGCCTGCTCAAAAGCCCCTACGCCACTGAAATCACTTCCTATCCTCATGTTTTCTAGTTTTAATTTTTTTTGTGTCTCTATAAAAGGAATATATCCACCCCCCATTCCCATTGCAGAGGTAAGACAAGGAGATATGCCCTCTATATCAAAAACCATCCATCGGCTGTTCTGTTGTTTGCCTTTATTTATTTTATATAAACGTATTATTTTTGCTGTTTCATTTTCCACCCTCATGGTATGTTGTTTATGTCGTCAGGGAGTTTGTATCTTCTCTTTATGGGGTCTACCTCATCGCCGGGATCGGAGACAACATATTCGCTGATGACCTTTAAAGAGTCAGCAATAGACTCCAAGGCTTCAACAATGCGGGCCTCAGGAGTTTTGGGGATTTCGTATTTTCTATTTTCCATAAGTTTTTATTTAGTTTTTTCCTTACAACAAATTTTCTTACCTTCGCCACCCTTTTTTTCAGGCTCACACATATGGTTGATAACAGCAAGCATGATAATAAGAGATATTATCAGCGCAAATACTACGCTCATAGGCATTTCATCTTCGTGGCTCATAAGTCTATTTGTTTATGGATTTTATCAAATGCCCATTCGTATGCCGCTCGTGGAGTTTCGAAGCTTGACTTCGTCTCCTCAGTGACCCAATAGGTTTTTCCTTCTTTATAGATGGCGCATACCCACTTCCTCTTGGAAGCGAGAGGGGATACCTGTATCCACCAGCCCTTGTATTCTAGTTTTAATAGTCTCTCCATGATATTTAATTTAGTGTCGTTATAACATTTGTTGCATAGCGTAGTGATAAGAGTGAAAGGGTCACACCGATCACTGGCATCGGGAGAAAATATCTTTCCCTCGCCGATATCGAATCCGCTTTTGCACTTATCACATTCAAAATGGTACTTCAACTTCTTCACTTTTTTCGTTAAAGATAAAATATTTTCCTTGCCTATCCCTCTCAATAGTGGGTGCTAGTCCCGTCTTCCTGTAGGCATAAGCCTCTATCCACTTGCCGAACTTCTGTTGCGTGATGCTCATCTTATCGTAGTTGCTATACTCGGCAGTGAAAGAATGCCATAGCGTATGCTGGTAGATCTTAACTCCCGTATCGATGTCCTGAGTGTTTAGCGGTTGGTTGATCCAATGGTAGAACGCCGGGTGTGTCGCCGCCTGGAACCTCCTCTCCTCCATATTGCGGAACTCACTGTCGATGAAGCCGGTATTTAAGTACCCCTTCAAGCATCCCAACATATAGTTGTCGAAGCGGAGCCACTCCTCAGCATCCCAGTCGTCGAAAAGTAACTTCCCAAATTCATCCATAGGAGTGAAGTTTTGGGAGTAGAACTGCGTGAACTCAAGCTCCCACTTCCTCCTCTCGAAACTGTTTCCCTTACCGATGATGGCGTAGTTGGTAGTGATAACAACTTTTGGAGACCTCTCAAAAGGAATCTTAATAGCGTCTTTATTCTTTTTCTCAAGAGTAATACCCTCCGTGACGACACTGAAAAGCCTCTCGAAGTTGAAAGCTTTACGGACATCATCGAAGCATAGTATCTGCGTGTCTTGAGTGAGTAGCTGATAGGGAAAGGACTTCTCAAAGGCGAAGCTCTTCCCGTCGATAGTGACCACCTTCTTCATCTGTGATACGCCATTGACGAACAATCCCTTACCAGTGCCACCCTCAGGGTTTTCGCTGAGTATCTCATCGTTGATAATGACTGCCGGGCAGTAGCTCCTGTTCTTAAAGCCATGCAATAAAAAGCCAATGGTACTCTCAATAGATTTTACATTGACGGGGTTGGTGCCGGCGACGTTGTTAATGAACTGTCGGAAGTCGCAGTCGGTGTCGTCGCTGATTTCGAAGTCGCGGTTTATTATCTGCTCCCGCCACACATAACCCCCCAGGTCGATGTAGTCAATCATCTCAATGCCAGAAGGCATAACCTTAACGGCGCAGTTGCGGAAGTAAATGTATGCCACATCTTTAGTGTCGGCGATGAAGTATGCGTCGATGCTTTTAAGCATACCAAGGAAGTCCTCCTTGAAATACCTTGTCTTATCGGCGAAGTGGTTATATACCAACATATCGCCATTGGCATATAGGTGCGCCAAGATGAAGTCTTTAATCTGCTCAGGAACAACATTATCGATTAAGTTGTCAGTGACTTTAACGAACATAATAGCCGTGCTTCCCTCAGGGGAGAACTTATAGAAGCCATTGTCTTCTAAGAACTCCTTGAATAAGTTGTGGACGATGTTGATGCCTCCCTTGGAGTTTATGGTCCAAAAGTTTAGCCTCGTAGATTCCGTTCTTACATCATCGATAACGCGATCCATGTCTTCAGCTTCGATGCCCCCCATTCTGAGGTCGTGCTTTATCTCGCTCTCACTAACGCCCATCTTCAGCTTCCTCCGGATGCCGTCCATAGCGTTGGTGTCTTCGAAGAATTTTGATCCGTGGCTGGCAGTGTTCCTATAGGCGGAGTCGATGACGGTTTTAATCTCATTGCCATTGAATCCCTTCTGTTCATATTGCCCCAATAAATAGTTAGCCAAAGATTTCGATACGCCAAAGTCATTGAAGGCCGATGCTAACACATACAAGTTGTTGTTGCGCTCCCCCTTGATGAGGCCGAACTTGGCATCCCACCACTTTAGTAGGCGACGGACGACCTCGTTTTCATCATTGACGCGGATGGTGGGGCGTGCCGTTTCCATCTCCATATACTGATGCTCCTCATCTTCCTTCTCTTCCCATAACTCACTGTCGGTGTTGACATAAATGTCGGGGTCATAGCTTTCGTAACATACCCTGGAGATATTCTTACACGACTTGTCGAACTCTACGCATCCAAAGTATTGCTCCAAAGCTTTGAAGTAGTCGCAGTGCCCCTCCACATCGGTGGGTATCTTTATAAGAACTTTAAGTCCATTACCACTGGGCGAAATGAAAACAGAATATACATACTTGTCTTTAGTGAGTTCAGCCTTCTTTTCAGTCATGGCTTTCTTAGTCTTGAAGCCATCGAAGTCGAGACATATAAGTCCCGAATGTTTCTCTATGGCTTTATCTTCACGCTTGTTGAAGATGCCTGAAAAACATATCGCCGGGAGGTCTTGCTTTAATATATTTCTTGCGTCTTTGTCCTTTTCTTTGCGGATAGTTTCTATGAGATCACGGGTCTTACCGCTTTTGATACGCTCCAAAATAACATTTACATGGCGCACAAAAGGTGCCGAAGTCTCTTTAATATTCTTGAATATTGTTATTTCCATAGTGATTTTGTGATGAAATTTTTAATTATGTGATAAAACTGTTACAAAAATAATTTTGTAACTCCTTGATTTTCAACCGATGTTACCAATGTGACGTAATTCTTTCCTATTATGCGTATTCAAAAAGAAAGAGTATATATATATAAGTATATATAGGGAAATAGGAAAAAAGTTTGTCACATCGGTCACACCCACACACTAATTAAAATGGTAGATCCGGATCAACCTCGGCTTCAACTTCAGCTTTTGCTGGTGCTGGAGTTTCTTTAGCGATAACGCCATCAGGGCCTACAACAAGACCTGAGGGGTTGTCTTTGTTTACAATGGTTACAACGCCATTGCTCCACGTAAGCTTTCCATTGCCAAGATATATCCTTTTTGCTTTGGCTTTACGCTCATCCTCAGTTTGTGACATCCACACTGAGACGTTGTTGCCGAAGTCATCAACTTCATCATTGATTGCGAATTGGAAGTTGAAACCTACCGCTCCACTCTTTAATGTTTTTAATCTGCCTTTGTCGATGGACTTAACATTCATCCATCCATTTCCTAAATTTGCCATAATAGTAATTTTAGCTTGTTAATAAATAATTAATATAAAACGCTCTCAGCAACATACTGAGAGATATCATCAGTGGGGTTCTCCCCAAAGAATTTCTTGTACACCTCAAGGGCGTGAATAACTTTTTCTCGACCACGCTCCAGAAATGCCTCCGAGCAAGTGAAGACCTCCAACCGGTGGCTTCCCTTTTCAATAACATAGAACTCCAATGGCTTTCCAAAAAACTGATTGTATAAGTATGCTTGGCTGTCATAATTGTAGCGGTTGGCACTGTACTTAAATTCAGAGAGCCTTGACGTTGTCTTCAGGTCAATGAGTTTATCGGCACAGACGACATCGGCTTTACCTTTCCACATATGGTTGAAGATCTTCTTTACCGCCGGAACTTCGAACTCATTGCCATCAGCATATATCTCCGATGAAAATCTGAAGTTCTCCTTTATCTTGTGAGCCATAACATCAAGCTCCTCCCGTTCCGGTGTCAGCAGTAAGATGTCAACACCCATGTCAGCAACAGCCTCCTTGTACTTTTTAGTGTACCTCGTAGTGCTATCGATAGTGACATATGATGCTAACTTCTCAGGCTCCAAAACGGCATGGTGCATATAGCTACCCTTTAGCATATCAAGGGTGGGTGGTGTCGATACTCCAAACATAGCCGGATTTTCCAGTAGCTTCTTGATGTCGGAGTTGGAGAGGAACTGCTTCCCAAATTCTCCGTAGTACTGCTCATCATCACGCAGGGTTTCTAATATCTCTTGTGTCATGCGAATATCTTTTTAAGTTCACTGATCATGTGTGGTGTAAGCTCAATGTTCTGAGACTTCACTTGGTCATAAACAAGTTGCTTGTTGCCCTTGTTTTTTCTTGCATAGCCTTTAAGCTTATTCCACTTATCAGTCGCTATAGAAAGCTTTTTCTGTCCATTAGACTTAGCCTCCGGAAGACCATCAACAACCTCTATGCGAGGCAAATCTTCGCCCTCATAGATATATAAGCCTAGGCCATGCATCGCTAATGCCTTTGTAAGGCATCTCTGGATGGCTGTATTGACATCAAATGATGTTAGTGAGTCCAGACTAACGCTTTTGTTACGATAGTCCATTACAGGCAAGTAATTGATGTGCTCAATTTCATTGATGGTAACACCAACTTTTACCCACGCCGTCCTTCCATCGTGGAAATAGTTCAGGCCGGGATATGCCTCGTTCTCATAAACTTTATAATTCACATCGGGATAAAGCTTTTTAACTTCTGCCCACGCACACGCCCAGCTAAGGTATGTCAGTGATCCCTTCTTTTCGGTTTTGTCGTTTACATTGAGAGCATATAGCGTCTCGAATGTAGTCTTTTCTTTTTTTGTTGCCATAATAATGTTTTTATTTAGTTAATTAATATCCTTGTCTTTTAATCTCAAACAACTCATCATGAAGTTTGTTCTCAAGTAGTGTCCTCCTCTTCTTAGCTTTCAAAAGTTGGGGAGTATCTTTTGTTCTCGTAAGTTTTTTTATCTCCATATCCAGGAGGTGTATCTCCGTGCGCATATTGTCGATGCGCAAGTATTCCGTTCCCGCCCTGAAGCCATACATCCTGAAAGGGAGAATCTGCCTCTCACTGAGGGGAGCGAAAGTGCCACCGCCAGTATTTAAGTTGTAGATACGGATGCGACCACGCCTCTTGGAAATCTTACATCCATTGTGTAGGCAATACACCTCGCCATCATCATTGGAATAGGTATCAAGCCACTTGTCTTTCATGACGCTCTGAAATATTTTAGTCAGCGTTAGCATATCTCTTTTGTTTAAGCCAGTTCTTTGCCCTATCGAAATTGTTAGTCTTAATCTCAAACCACGACACCTTTTTTAGAAAGTTAGTATATGCCGGGTACTGAGTGTGATTGGCAAGGCTCGACACCGGAGTGTCAAAAGCCTCGCAAAACATTTTGTTAGCCTTAGCAGTGTAGTCTTCCCAAGTCATTTGTTCTTATATTTTTTGGCATACTCCACGGCTCCGGCTTCAGCGATAAGCTCCCTGAAAGCCTTTCCTAGTTCAGCATCGTTGCTGTATTTTATCGGCAGAGCAAATAGCTCTTTGACATTGATGCCCTTAGTTTGGTATGGGTGTTCATAATACGTTTTCGTTTGTCGCAATTCATTAAGAGTTCTTCTCTTCATAGTGGTATATAATTTTATAGTTACTGTAATCAATTTGATGGCCTCGCCCCTTAATCTCCTGAACGAGAGCGAAAGAATAGTCATTGCCCCAAGCTTCCCCCCTATCAGACATCAGCGACAAGATTTCTTCTAACTGGTCGATCCCTAACCGGGACAGTTTGTCGCCATATTCCATGAGGTTTTCTTGATATCGGGAGTATGCGCTATCCATTATATCACATAGTCATCAATGATGTAATTCATTTCTTCAATGGCCTCAGCTTCAGAGTCGAAGCCATCAGCTAAGACCCTCTGATGTACCTCCTGGGGGAGAGTGATGGAGTCATCAGCTTCAACAATAAGAACAATTTTATATTTCCGTTGGGCATTGTTCATAACCTCAACAACATAGTCGGTGGTTTTACTCATAGTAGTGGGTTTAGTTTAAATTGTTTTCAATATCTTCTTTGATCATATCTTGATGCGCTTGCCGAAATAAGTCATTACTTCTCTCTATAAATTCCTCTTCACTAATGATGTCTTCATTAGCACAAGAACACGCTTCAGCATATAAGTTTACAATGACCTCTTTAGCAATAAACTCTAAGAAGCTGGCATCATCAACATTAAGCCTATTAGAATGCATTCTTATATACGATCTTATAAGGTGCATACTCTTTAAAAAGCTATCGTGTACGGGTTCGAATTTTGTCTTCTCCATTAGTTTTTATTTATTTGGTCTGATAATATTTCCATCTTCAACTTTTTAAGTTCATCCATAGCATAGTTGAAATAGTCCTCATAGATAACCTTGGCTACCCGGCTATAGTTGTCGCCATCATATAAAGTAAAGTCATTGGTTTTGCATTCCAGTTCAGTGAACTTCTCGGCAAGCGTGTGCGCTTGCTCTCTTAGTAATTTGTCCATAGTAGTTTTGTTTGTTTCGAAATTATTATATATATTATAGTATAGCAAATTTATTTATCCACAAAACACACTAATTTTTCAGTGCTATAGTCGTAAAAATAGCCTCCCGAACTGATCGTGCCAACTCAGGCTCAAGGTCTCTGTCCACAGTTTTATACAACTCCAATAGTGATGTTAATATCTCGCTTTCTTTAGTTATTGTTTTCATAGTTTTAGTTTTAATCATTAAATAATAAATTCCACTCTTCAGGAGTCCATCCAGTTATAAGTATCTCCCGGTAGTCTGAGCTTAGATTGGGAAAAGCCTTCTGCATGATCATGCCCCCCCTCCACATCTTATAGTTTTCTAAGGGCAAAGTAAAAGAATACTTCCTATTTGTTACCTGACAGATTCTCTCAACTAAGACGCTACTGTCGGTGTATATGCTGACAGTGGCCGGTGTCGGTATAAGTAAAATATTGTCTTTCATAGTTATTTATTTTCTTGTTTTAATTCTTCAATTTTAAAGCCATAACATATGACCTCAGTACCTGATGTGTTCCATAGGTCTTCTTTTTCGGCCTCCAGGTAAGCACCCCTCAGGGTGTCGAACAATAATTCCCTGGGATTTTCTTTTGCCACCTGGCCATCAATAACAATGGCTGTTGTGTAAGTTAATTTATACATAGTTTTATTTTTTATTGTTTTTTTTATTTTTTATTTCAATAACCTCAACAACGTATTTCTGATTGGGAAATTCATTTTTATTGATCTCATTTAAAGCATTGGCACTCACTATTGCCGATCCACTAGACTCAAAATAAGCCACCAGTATATCCTCAACATTGTCATACCTATCTGTAATTCTTAATACTATTTTATAATTCATATCTATTTGTTTTGGTTTAATTCATATTCCTTTGCTATCATTTCATTGGCCTGATACTTGATCTCATAATCTGCCAACTCCAGTTCAACATCTCCTATGCATACATATAGAGTTTCGTTTTCTATTTTAGCATATATGCCTTTCTCTTCTAAATTGGCCTGAGCCTTTTTTAATATTTCCATGTCCATAATCTTATTTGTTTTGATCATTATAAAATTTAATAAACTCTACTACTGCTTGATAGGTTGTATCTCTATTAGGTATGCAATGTTTAAAGCAATAAAATTCTTCAATATTTTCCTTATCAACTCTATCATAAATCTCTTCAATGACTGGCATCAACCAATCCCATGACTTGTGGTATTTAAGGTCTTGAAGGTCGGTAGGCATATCATCAATAATTACATAGTAAGTAGTTATGTATTTATGCTTAGATTCTCGAATCTCTAACCCCATAAATTCTGCTATTAATTTGTTATTTTTTGTATAGTCCATATCTCTATTTTTTATTTGTTAATTCTTTTTGATCTTCTAGCCATTCAAAGTTTTGATAATCAACCTCATGCCCTGACAACTCTAATTCTATATCGCCAATGCATACTAATAAGTGTTCATGGTCGATGATGCATTGAATGTCTTTTTGCTCTAAGTTTTTTTTAGCATTTGCTAATTTGTCTCTTAAATCCATAGCTCTATTTTTAATTTGTTTTTAATAAGTCAAAAGTCAGGGCAAAAGGCAAGTAATTCCTACCATATGTTTGGCTTTACGAGTTTACGGAACCCCTTTCTTTTTCCTTTACCCTTTGTTTAGCCCTAACTTTCTGTAAGCATTTCTTTGCGTAGCTTACTCACATCGTTATTATGTACGCCATATATATATTCTTACGCCCTTTCTAAATAAAGGTTTCATATTGGGCAATCTTTTTTATAAATAATTATTAATAATGATCAGATATTTTGGTGGATCCACCGATTTTTAATATTTACTAACTATTCAGTTAAAAAATATACTGCCTGTGACCAATTAAAATCTTTGCTTGGACTTAATGGATGAAATTTTACTATACCCTTAGTAAATGCACTCTTAATAGTTTTTACATTCCAATACTTCCATTTGCCACATTCACAATAATAATATCCATCATTACTGTATTCTTTAATATGGTTTACTAACTCTTTTTGTTGTTTTGTTAAATTCATAATTTCTAAATTTTATTTGTTTAAAAATGTAAATAATGTTTTGTATGTTTTATGCTCATTGATTATAAGTTCATTAGCTTTGCCCTCTTTACCTTTACAATACATATAAGAGATGGTTTGAGTGGTTTTGCCGTTGTATATTGGATTGTTCTCATAAGTTCTAATCCTTTTAACACAAAACTCATAACCTAATTTAATGCATCTAGCAGAAGTTGGATGGGTATGTATTTCTATTGTTCCCTCTATATCTGTAGTGTATTTCTTTAATAGTGTTTTCATGATTTGTTTTTTAGTGTTCATATATGGTTATACGTAGTGGTTTCAAAAAGGTTGCAATTATTTTCATTTTTTTTATTTTAACCTAGTAAATTTATATATTTTGGTGGATCCACCGATTTTTATTGACAGTAATTATTACTCTTGAGGTGTTAACAAAGGTAAAAATATCAACATATTACTCTGATAATTAATAGTGACTGTCAACAATGATCCTATGAAATACCACCGGATAACTCTCAATAAATTCGTCTATATCAATGATGTTCATTTCTGATCCGTCTTTAAAAAAGCCAAGCGAAATACTGGCAGACTCAAATTGAGGCCACTCAGATAAATATACATCACACAATTCTAAGCTATTGATGTCAACTTCTTTTCCATGTACGTAATAACTGGGTTCACTTTTTTTCATAACTCTATTTTTTTGATTTAAATGTTTTTTTATCTGTTCACTTTTGGATCTAAGCCATTGTAAATCTTTGTTTTGATCATTAAAAAACTCTTCAAATTCATTGTCGGTAATTTTCATAACTTTATTTTTTATATAAGGTTAATAATCTATTGTCTATTACTTCAATATAGCTTTGTGCTAAATTAGTATCAATGCGCTCATTAAAAACGTCTTCAGAAATAAACTCTTTGAGGTCTTCCAGATCGTTGATTAATTCAATGCGCTCATATTCCTGGGCTACCCTGGTATTTACACAGGAGCAAAAAATAGGTATTAATAGTATTAAAATAAATTTTTTCATTTGATTTGTTTTAAGTGGTTTTTAATTATAAAATTGCCAAATAAAGCCTTTCTTAAAGCTTTTAATTCATTTATCTCAGATCTGCTCATATCTATTTATTTTGAATGGTTAATAATCCGGCCTAGATTTATAATCTCATTGGCATCTTTTACAGTAATGCCATAATACTCTGCAAATCTAGTGACCGTTAAAAAGTTGTTCACGTAATCTAAATACATTTTTTCTAATTCCATATCTATTAAGTTTTAAAGTTTATAATTTTTAAAAAATAACTCTATTCGATATCTAAGCTTTATAAAAAAATAAGCAATATCACTTTCTTTATCCTGCAACAAATTGAATTTATCGCTGGAAATGATTTGTTTTAATTGTTTATCTGTCATCTTATTAAGTTTTAAATTGTTAAATAATTATCTGTTCTCTTTATTCTTACGATATAATTTCAAAAAGGTTCGCATTATTATCAATTATTTTTTAATATATTTTATATACTTCACTATTCTGAAAACAACCTATTGATGCATAAATACTGTCGTAATCTGATCCCTCAGAGTCTAGTTTTATATGCAAAAAGTTAATATCACTTTTGTCTAAATTATATTGATCTAATACTTTTAAATCAACATGATCAAGTATATGTTTGACCTCATATTCGCCACGTATAAAGTGGTATTCGTTTATATCTTTAATATCTTTAGCTTCCATGTTATTAGTTTTAATATGTTAACTATATAATTATTTTGATAAGGTTTTATGTAGTTTTTGAATAAACTTCTCAGCCATATTCAATAAACGTCCATGACCAGTACTATAGTCATAACCATAAAAGCCAGTATTGAAATCAGGGTATAAATCTTGAATAGCCCTAACATAGTCTATAGGTAATGCCGTATCGATTTTTGACGTATCGCAATCAGCAATTTTAAATACCTGATCTTTGTTTATAAAAGTACTGCTAAATACTTTTATGATATCATTTAATACCTTAGCCTGATCATTATCTAGGTATTCAATATTTCTTTTTAACTGTTCTAAATTGTCCATATCTATTAAGTTTTAAAGTTTATAATTTGTTAATTATCTTATTTCTAAAGTTAAAAAAGGATTAAAACAACCTCCAAAATAGGTTAATTTGTAAACCTTATCTTTATACTCAAAGCGCAAAGGTAAATATTGACCTATGCCATTTTTATATGCATCTCCAACATAATATTTAAATTGACTATCAAATTTTAAATGATATCTTTTACCTATGGCATTTAATATTCTTAAATCTTTTATTACTTTCATATCTATTAAGTTTTAAATTGTTAACTATATATTTCTACGATTTATAAAAATCTCTATGTTTGCCAGTATTGAAATTGTAAACAATATGTAAATTTGAAATCTTTTCTTCTATTGATTTCCATGTTTTGCATACCAAAAGTACTTTACCATTTTGTACCAATGATAAACGATTGCACAAATATTCAGTATCTCGTTTGCATTTTGCAAATTCAGGAAACAAATCAAAATTGTGTACACCATAACATAAGGACAATTCATTCATTTGTCCTTTGTCGTCAAATGTTAGAGTTTTATTTTTTTTAATTTGTTTTCTTATTTTGTTTGAAAGTATCATTTTATTAGGTTTTAATGATCAACTATATATTTCTACGTGTTAATTTTAAAGTTGTTTCAATTATTATCAATTATTTTTGTTTTTTATTAGCTTTTATATACTTTTTAAATAAATCTAAAGACCATTTTTTGCCGTTTGTTCCATGTATCATAAACTCAGGGGCATAGTCATAAGCCTGTATGATTTTAAACCTGATTTTATCTAGTTTATATCTTGATATATTCAAAATATTACATACATCTTTTAATGTGTTTACTTTTTTCATTTTACTGGTTTTTAATGTTCTAAAATAAATATTGATTTGTTGCCTTTGCCTTTTGTACCTGAGCAAAGACCACATTTTGAGCAGGTGCTTTTATAATTTCCTTCAGCACTTGCAGGGCAATTTATAAATTGATCAAGCCTTTCCTTTGTGGCTATAAAAGATCGATAGCCTTTAAGCCTGGCATTTTTTTCCTGGAATTCATTATGAGTACTAGCCATAAAGTATTTGCTCAGCTCCGGATTTCTAAGCCATTGATGTGTATAGCCAGTCCAAGTATCGCAAATATTTGTTATGTTTTCAATTAACTCTATAGGATGTAAACTAGGTTCGCCATAAGTACCAAATCTAACATAAGTATTTTTGCAGATATCAACAATCTTTGAATGTATTTCGTTATCAAATTCAGGTAATGCATCAAAGCTTTTAAATTCTTTCTGGATGCCTTTTAACATTGATAAAAAGCCTACATATTGATTAAATTTATGAGTATAACACAATCCAAAAGAGCGCATTGGACAATTTAAACAATTGCTATTTGCTTTATTAAAAAATTCTTTCATTCCTTTTAAGCCATTTAAAACATGATTAAATTGGTCTTTACTGAAAGTGTAACTTTGTACAATTTTGCGCTTTTTATCGGCTTCAATTTTATCATTGGTAGTTGTTCCAAGCCTGAAAACCTGAACGGTATTATCCTTTTTATAAACTATTCTTTTCATGATCTTATCTTTTTATACTTTTACGATAAATAAATTATTTTGTTTCAATTTTGCTTTTTAACTGTAGTATTTTAAAAAGGTTATTCGTTGTTATCTCATAACTTTAAATTTTATAGGGTTATTAATTATTTTTCTGTAGCTAATAATACAGCAACACAACTAGACAAAAAGCCTGTTAATATTGCAATGATATAAGCGATTGTTTCTATTTCAGTTAGTTCCATTTTATTAAGTTTTTTTACCAGCTTAAGCCCATACCAGATATTACTCTAGTTATGGGCTAAAAAGCTTTAATTATTGGATTATTTATAGTCTTTTATAAATTGCATTAAGTCCTCTAAAAAAAAATGTTCCATTGTCGTGCCTTTAAAAGATTTTTGTTTTTTCTTTATGGCTTTTATTATTTCTTTTAAGTTTTCCATTTTATTAAATTTTATAAGGTTATTAATTGGTTATGGATTGTTGTACGGCATTACTTTATATTTTGTTTCAATTATTTTAAAAAAAGATTATTTTAATAGTGTTACACTAGATATAGAGCAAAAACAATATTATCTTATATATATAATATAATAGGCTTTATTTGTCCATGTGTTTTATTTACTGGTGCAAATACTGGAACGGGTCTAAACCTAAATATTTAGGTACGTCTAAAGAATATTTTAGATAAGACTAAATATAAAATTTAGGTAAGCCTAAATATTTTTTTTAGGTAAGACTAAATAATAGGATCAGATAGTTTAAACTGGTAAGCCAATAGATAACAATAAAAGCTGATAACCTAGTAGGTATTGCCCTATAATTTACATTATGTTAAGTAGAACAGGCCAGAACAAAAAGCCAAAAGTTTTGGCAAAGCAGGCTTTTTTATGTACCCCCCTATCGAAATTAGAACCGTTTTTCTGTGCGCAAAAGCACACGTATGCCCATATATAACCCCGCACCTCTGATTATGTGAGGACTTAAAATCCCCGTGGTTCTGGTTATGTGATATGGTTATTTACCCCGTGTCTCGTGGTATGTAGTTAGTTAATTTTCCCTTCCAAAAATATGTGTATCTTTGTTCTTATGAAGGACAGAGATATGAGTTTCGGCATAGGCATTCGGGGTCGTTGGGAGTTGGGTCCAAGTGTTGGGATAACATATTTGTGCAGTGTTGGGGAGGGCGATTGGAACGAGTTAAGTATTGATCTGTTATTGTTCAGTATTATTATTATTTGGGAATAGAATTGGTTTACCATAGTGGTGTTTTGGGGCCGTATATTGAGGGAGAATATGCGGCCCTTTTTTTATGTAAAGTGTGACGAAAATCAAAAAGTCCCTAAAAAAGTATGTTTTTGGAGGTCTCTTATCCATTAGAAAAAATAATATATATCTCTTATTATACTCTTTTTTATGCATTTATGTGACAGAAATATAGTAAATGTGATAAAAACGTGATAAAAGTGAAGTATATAAGTCGTTGATTATCAAGGGATGTGATAAAAATGCTGTAAATGTTCTCTATTTTGAAGAAGTAAGAAGTAGAGTAGTATAAGTATAAACACTTATAAAGGAATAGGGAAAAAGTTCGTCACATTCGTCACACTCAAAATTTAACGAAAAGATAATACCTTGGTATTGCCTAGCTTTGTGGTATGGTTAGTAAGCGTATTATGTTATTGGCATTAAGTATTGTGGTGTTATTGATGATGGTATTATCGTGTTAAGTATTATTGTTGGGAGTTTGTGTTGTAGCGATGTTTTTATTAGTTTTGTATTATTAATCAAATCTACTTTAATTGAAATTGTATGGCTTTATGATGTCGCCTTACGTATATGCTGGTCTTGTGGAATCTTCCACTCACACCACCAGCGACCCTTCCTCAATTTTTTCTCGTGTTGCCACTGTCTTTGGGCGGAGGTTAAAAGTTTCTCGCGATCAGTTATTATCGGCGAAGCGTTATGGGAGGTTTATGTTCTGCCGGCAGATGATAGTGGGGTTGCTTCGCGACCATTACAATATGTCGTATAGCGCGATCGGTTTATATATGCACCGCGACCACAGCACGATCATCAACAGGTATCGGCGTCACATCGACTATTTGGAGACGATGCTTTCGTACCGACAGCAGTACAATGACATTATGCAGGAGATAATATAAACACTACACTATGATTGTTAAAGACATTTATTTTGAAAACACTGCCCGGACGAAGTTAATGTCGGGTATCGATAAGATCGCCGATGCTGTCAAGAGCACGTTGGGAGCTCGTGGCCGCACGGTGCTTATTGAGTCTGAGCACCACGTTGGTGGTCTCACGGTAACTAAAGATGGCGTTACGGTGGCGCGCAGCATTACGCTCCTCGATCCGACGGAGAACCTTGCTGTACAGATGATGCGTCAGGCGGCCGCCAATACGGCTACCACTGCTGGCGACGGCACCACTACGGCGATAGTATTAACGCAGGCGATGATCCACGCTGCTGAGGACTACATCAGTGAGGGCATCAACACGACGGAGGTATTGCGTGAGGTTAAGCGCATGAGCGCCGACATTATTGCTACGCTCCAGCGTCGCGCGGTAAAGGTCACTGACAAGAACTTACTTAATGTGGCTACTATTTCCGCCAATGGGGACACCGACATTGGGACATTAATTTATGACGCCCACAAAGCTGTCGGCGACGACGGCGTCGTCACTGTCGAGAACTCGAAATCTACGGAGACCTATTGCGACGTCACTACGGGCTTAAAGGTAGACCGTGGATATACGTCGAGGTACTTCATCACTGACGAGAAGATGCAGGAGTGTGTTTTGGAGAAGCCTTACATTTTCCTCAGCGACCAGGAGGTGGCGTCATTAAATTCTTACGAGCGCGTCCTTGAGCCGATAATAAAATCTGGCAGATCGATATTGTTCATCTGCCCTATGGGTGGCAATGCGCTCAGTACGCTTACTGTCAACAAAGTTAAGGGCACGATAAAGACGTGTGCGATTATACCGCCCTCTTTTGGGTACCGCACCGACGACTTAATGGGCGACCTTGCCGTCCTTACTGGTGGGAGGTATCTCTCCGAAAAGCTTGGCGACGACGCTACTCTCGTTAACCTCTCCGACTTAGGTACTGCCTCTCGCGCCGTCATTGGCTCCGGCAGTACGGTCTTAGTTACCGACCCTGAAGATACGAGCGCCATCGATCGGCGTATCGCCGATGTTAGGGAGATGCTCGCCGACGAAACCAATGCTGAGGCGAAGCAGTTTTTGCAGGAGCGCCTAGCGCTGCTATGTGGTGGTGTTGCTGTTATCTCTGTGGGTGCGCAGTCTGATATCGAGCAGAAAGAAAAGAAAGATAGGGTTGACGATGCTGTCTGCGCTACGAAGGCCGCGATAGAGGGAGGCATCCTCCCCGGTGGTGGCATAGCGCTCCTTGAGGCGGCAAAAGAGTTCGATGAGAAATTCGTTAAAGCATATAAGAAGCGACCTACGAGTAATGAGTCCGTCATCGCTAAGGACATCTTAGTGGCGGGGCTGATATCTCCTTTCGAGCAGATAAACATCAACGGAGGCTTCGACCCTGAGGACATCGTCCAGGGCTTAGAGCGCAAGGGTATGGGCTTCGATGTTGCGAGGGAGAAGTTCGGCTCTATGGTTAGCATGGGCATCATCGACCCGGCGAAGGTCACTATTACGGCATTAGAGAACGCCGTCTCTGTGGCAACGACGATCTTGAGTACCAACGCGATAATCACTAACGTAAGAGACATTTAATCACTAACTAAACAATATTACTATGGATACTGAAATAAAAAAAACCAGAAGAGAAACATTTGCAACTCAGGAATCTTGCCCTAAGGGATATATCTGCGTTGAAGAGCTTGAAGGGATAAAAGGTTATAACGATTTTGAATGCCGGACCGAGTGCTATATAAACACAAAGCACATAATCAGCATAAAGCCGTCTGAGTACAATGACCATCATCTTCCTTATGCGTTTATTGAAACTATTGGAAGAAACATAATTACCTACAATAGCACAGACGAAGTGTTAAATCTTTTTAAAAAAAACATTTAATTATTAACTAAAATTAGAACTATGGGATACAGAAAAGAAGTACATCAGGAGTGTATAAAAGTAATAAGAAAATTTATGACTCCTTTAAAATACGACCTTAGGGGCTATAATGAAAAAGTTTTTATAGATCCCTTTGCCAGGGACAAAAATGAATTTGCTAAAACAGTAAAAGATTGTTGCGAGCTGGGAGCCGTAAGTGTGGATTTGGCAATCGGCGTATTGCTTAACACCTATGCAACGCAAGAGGCTGTTGAAGAAAATAAAAAAGCCGCTAAAACAGCATGGAAGCAGGTGGAGCATTTAAAGAAAGTACAAATTCAGCTTTACAACTTAATAGGAAAAAATCCTTCTTACATATCCAGTTATTTTAATAAGCATTCAAAAGTAGACGGCGCCACTTTGACAAATAGTTTTATGGCCTACAATTAATGAGCATGAAAGCAATAAACAAATTCATCATCATCGAACCCATCACTGAGGAGGTAGTCTCTTCAATGGGTTTAGTGATGTCAGCCGCCGATGCTGATGAGCTGCGCTACCGCAGGGGAAAAGTCATCAGCGCCGGTCATATGGTAGAGTCGATGTCTGCGGGCGACGAGATCTACTACGACAAGAAGGCCGGGCATGAGGCACGCCTCAATGGCTCGGTCTACACTGTCATCCTTGAGAGGGACGTCGTCGTGTGTCTGTAATTTTTACTATCTTTGTGTTATGCCTAAAAGCAATTACAATATGCGGCTGGCGAAAAAGCGCCAGCGTCAAGGATATAAAATGAAAGGACCTGACGGCCATTGGTCTACAGTGGATCCTAAGACGGGAAAGTTTTTAAAATCACGAAAACATCCTACCCTACATAAAGAAATTGATTGGTATAAATCTGATGCTGGGTCAGAGTTTAGGAAAAAAAACAAATTAGTTACTAAAGGACCTTTAGGAACTAAAAGAAAATATTACAAATACAAGCCTCGATAGCTATAACAAAAGATTATGCCATTTAGAAAAGTTGGTCCTAACACATACGTAAGCCCTTCGGGCAGGAAGTTTACCGAGAAGCAGGTCAAGCTATACTATTCTACTGATGGCTTTAAGAAGAAGCCTAAGTCGAAAATGCGAAACAGAAAATCAAAGCGATGATGTACGGAGGCAAAGCAAGCAAAGCCACAAGCGCTAATGGGAAAGACGAAGAAGGAGTTCTTGGGCTAAAGAAAATGTTGTTATAAAAATTACTATCTTTG
>CEUZ01035550.1_pt1 | contig 60147 bp, 53 predicted proteins | sample 361511 | NCBI WGS metagenome assembly CEUZ01 (sample SAMEA2622822, study PRJEB7988) | marine metagenome | biome: marine biome (ENVO:00000447); feature: surface water layer (ENVO:00002042); material: "saline water (ENVO:00002010), including plankton (ENVO:xxxxxxxx)" | depth 5 m
TCATCATAATTGCATGCAGTGACTAAATCAGCATTTTTAGGTTTATACAATGGCGCCGGTTTGAGTTTAGTTAATCCTGCCACGCCATTCTTTGCCAAATCCTGATTAATGTCAAATAGGAGGGTTGGTATCCCCGCGTTGGCAAAATGTCCGGCAATTTGTGCACCCATTACACCGGCGCCTAAAACGGCAACTTTATCAAATTGTTGACTCATGATCGTCCTTAGTTTTACGGTCTTTTTATTATGGTTGCAATGCCCTGACCTGTACCAATACACATGGTGGCCAGACCCAGATACTTATCATTTTGCTCCATTGCATTGATGAGGGTACCTACAATTCGTGTACCTGAACAGCCCAGCGGATGGCCAATGGCGATGGCACCGCCATTCAAATTTACCTTGCCTGCATCCCAGCCACCTTCTTGAATGACGTAGAGGGCTTGGGCAGCAAATGCTTCATTCAATTCGATGATTTCAATGTCATCCATGGTGACGCACGCTTTTTCTAATGCTTTATTCGTTGCGGGAATGGGGCCCATGCCCATGCGTGTCCAGTCCACACCTGCAACAGCTCGAGAAACAATTTCACCACGAATAGTTAGTCCATTTTCTTTTGCGAAGGATTCACTGGTAATGAGCAGGGCAGATGCACCCAATGAAAAAGGGCTACTCGTTGCCGCTGTCACTGAACCGCCCTCAACAAAGGCGGGGTTCAAACTTTTAATCTTTTCTACGTCTGGTATTCGGGGACCTTCATCTTTCGACACAGTTGTCTCACCATCCACATTAATGGGAATCACTTCATTGTCATAATGGCCTGCTTCCCAAGCGGCCAGTGCTTTTTCATGGGATTGAATGGCAAAATCTTCCTGTGCATCTCTGGTAATGTTTCCATCGTTGGCCAGGTTTTCTGCCGTTTCGCCCATGCCGATATAATATTCTTGTTCAGCCAATTGAGGATGAAAATCCGGTGCGAATCCTCCGGGTGGAATAGAAAACATATCTTCCACACCGGCAGCAATACCCACATCAATATCGCCACTTTCAATAGCAGTACTCACTTGGTGAAGGGCATCCATAGCCGAGCCGCAAAAGCGATTAACCACTTTTCCCGGAACCGTATCTGGAAGTCCCGCTAAAATACCCACAGATCGACCCATGAGCATCCCCTGTGGTCCTTCGGGGAAAGCACATCCCAACACAAGATCTTCTACTTTATCAGGAGATACACTTTCATTTCGATCCATTAATCCTTTCACGACTTGTGCGGCCAAATCATCTGGACGCATCCCAACCATTTCGCCATTTTTCACACCAATTGGCGATCGTGCCGCATCGATAATTACTGCTTTATTTGACATAAAATTCTCCTAATAGGGGTATTCATTTTGTTTATAAACATGGTTTGCGATAATTCGTTTTAATCCAATTACATTGGTTTTTAAACGCATCCGCGATTCAAATTCATTTAATTTCTGATCGACGATAGGGGATGGGTGCCCATTATAAACGGCATTCGTCACCGCATGGGCTTGGTTCATAATACGATTGCCCATTTCAGTTGCATATACTTTTGCAATATCCGCGACAGTGGGCTCTGGAGAATCGCTGGCCATTATTTTTCGTGCTCGTACAACTGTACTTTCTGCTGTATAAATATCGGTAAAAATATCTGCAAAAATTTCGGTGAGCTGTTGCTCATGTTTTAGATCCTGTCCGTATTCACAAAGCGCTTCATTAAAAAGGTAAAGGGCGAACCGTTTTGCTGTTTCAATGGATTGACATTCTTCCGCCAATGTGTCATCATCTAAGGTTAATTCACCATTGGACATATAACCGTCAATTTCTCTGATTGCCTCACGAACATCCAATTCTTCCATAAGGGCTTTTTTCATCATAAATCCTGTTATCATTTGGCGATTAACCTCATTGGTTCCTTCCCAAATTTGGTTAATTCTGTCATCTCGATAGGCACCGGCAAGATCGTATTCTTCTAGGAATCCGTACCCGCCCAGGATTTGTAACCCCTCATCTGTGACCATATGGCTTGTATCGCTTCCAAAAACTTTTACCATGGATGTTTCGATTGCAAATTTTTCCATGGCTTCACCACAGTGTATATAATAATCCGGATCGGATTTATCAATTTCGTCAGTTGCTTTTTGAAGCAGGTCAATAGTGCGGTATATCATGCTATCGGCAGCGAAAGTCCGAATGGTCATATTTGCGAACTTTTTAATGATTGCATCAAAATGTGCTATTGATTGACCAAAAGCACGTCTTTCTTTCGCATATTCAACGACATTCGTAATCACCTGTTTCGAACCACCCAAACAGGATTCGCCTAATTTGAATCGGCCAATATTAAGACAATTAAATGCAATAGTGGCTCCTTTACCAACTTCGTAGAGAAGATTATCAACAGGTACTTTGGCATTCTGAAAAATAAGTGGCGTAGTGGATGACCCTTTCATGCCCAACTTTTTTTCTTCTGCTCCTATGGTAAAACCTTCTGTATCCCGATCTACCAAAAAAGCACTGAATTTATCACCATTAACTTGCGCAAAAACTGTATAAACATCTGCCCAAGCACCATTCGTGATAAATATTTTTTCTCCATTGAGAATATAATGTTTTCCATCCTTTGATAATGTGGCAGTGGTCTTACCCGCAATTGCGTCTGAACCTGCAGATGGTTCAGTTAAGCCATAAGCGCAAATAATTTCACCTGTAACAATCTTTGGGAGATACTTCTGTTTTTGTACTTCCGTCCCGAACCAAATGATGGGTAAAGATCCAATTCCACTTTGTACAGCCCATGTCACGGAGAAGGATGGGCATTGGGCCAGTGCTTCTGCTACAATGCCAGTGGTGATTTTATCCAAGTCGACACCACCGTAAGCTTCTGGTATATCAATACCCAATAGTCCTAACTCGCCCATTTCCTTAATAAGGGCCTTAGCCAGATCAGGATTGTATTTCTCGATCTCTTCTTTTTGCGCTAAAACACGATCCCGGTCAAACTCAATTACCATATTATAAATTTCAGTGTGTTCTTCGGAAAAGTCCTCTCTTGAAAAGACATTAGCCCCGGAGATCGGTTCCAAAAGAAACTGTCCACCTGTATTTGATTGTATTTTTAGTTCATTCATAATGCTGACTCATTTCTTTTTTACCAAGCCTGACAATATAAAATCAGTTATCGTTTGCATATATTCCCGGGCCTTTACTCCATGGGGTTCAAATAAAGTAAACCAATTGATCGATTCTACATTGAGCATAATTGACATTGCTGTGATTCTTGAATTCACGTTTTTAAATTCGCCATCGCGAATTCCCTTAGTTATAATTTTATCCAATAAATCTAAAAATCTTGAATAAACAGATTGGAGTTTTGCTCCAAAATCTGAATCTTTTTGTGCCATAGACCAAAATTCCGTAAGAGCAGAGAAGGGGTCTGGATCTGATTCATACTGATTAGTAAAATAATTGAATAAATCCCTCAATTGATTTGAAGCAGATTGATCAATCTCTACTAAATGATTGATCGTGGCCGAATATTGATCCACCCAATAATCAACCAGGTCCAGATACATATCCTTTTTGGATTTATAATACCAGTAAATTGCACCTTTACTCAATTGGGATGCTTGAACTACATCATCCATGCGAGATCGTTCGTATCCATTGGCTACTAGGACGGTTAGGGCAGCGTCTAAGATTTGTTTTTTACGTAAATCCTGTTTTTCTTGATTCATATATAAACCGACTGGTCGGTTTATATTACTTTTGGATAAATTTAGTTGCAAGGATTTTATTTTATTTAAAAAGGCTATTTGTATTGATATGAGTTTATTAAGTAAAGAAAGTTGAAACTTTATGTTTTGCTTCTTTAATTAGATCATGCGTGTGAAGATATTTAAACTCAGCGCTGCGACCAATGATGAAAAGATTATCAAATTGCTGAATAAAGTCATGTGCTTTTCTAATACTTATTTTTGTTTCTTTGTCTAAGAGGGGATAGGCATAAGGAACTTTCATAGATGTAGAATTAATAATTTTTTTTTCAGACACGAGATTATTTTTTACCAGTGTGTATTTTATCATATCTATAAACTCATCTTGATTGCAATTGTAGAGTGAATCATTTGGTTCGCAGGGGACTTCAACAACAATACATGTGCTGTTTTTTGGTGCCATCATTTCGCTTCTATTTTTTGGTTCATAAATACGTGTAAAAGGAATATTTTTATCAGCAAAATATATTGATGCATTTTTGCTAAAATATTCCATATCTAATAAAATAATACCTAAGCGAAGGAATCTAAATTTTATTTTATTGACTGCATCTAAAATATTTTTTTTCGGTAGCGGTCTTAAGGATTTTATTAAAAGACTCAAAGGTAATGTGCTTACTAGATTTGAAGTGCTGAATGATTTATTATCTTCAAGTAATATTTCTGAAATAAAATTTCCCTGATGATGAATCTCTAAAACCTTTGATCGGAGTTTAATATTATCTTTACCAATATAATTTCTCATAGCTTCAAAAATCGTTCCAAACCCATTTTTTGGATAATAAAAAGTTCCATCAAAATGTTCTTCATTTTCTTTATTTATTCCAAAGATGCTTTTTATGATTGAGGTGATATTTAAACCTTTTAATCGGTTACCTGCTATATCATTTTTTAATAAATGCGCTTCTTGTCCCCAAAGTTTCTCCGTGTAATTGATTAAAAATAATTCGGCGAGTGTTTTCCCATACCTTTTAAATGCTAAATCACGAAAATTTTCAGTAGAATTATAAAAGGAAAATGGCTTTACTAGATTTTCAACAATCACCTTAAATAATATAGGTTTATCCAAGTTGGATATAAGATTGGGTATTTCCAATGGGAAATTAATCATTTTATTTTGCCAGTATATTTTACTTGGCGCATTTACTTTTAATAATTCTTCTTTTAATAATGATTTAACCAGCGTTGTTGCTTCTGAATCTTTATTATGAAATCTATGTGCACCTGTATCGAATTTGTAATTACCAAAGTTTAATGTTTTACAATTACCTCCCACAGAATCCGAGGATTCAAAAATTTGTAGGGGTATTTTTTTCTTTTTTGCATAATAACCTATTGCTAATCCAGCAGGTCCCGCGCCAATTATTTGAAGATTCATAAATTTATTTATTCCGTCTGTTTTCGGATTAAATGGTAAGTATCTATCTGGGTCCACATACGATTAATATATGGATTATGATAGTAAGTCTTATTAGGCTTGATAAAAAAATCGTCAATAAATAGCGATTTGAAATTTCCAATCATTAAAATTTTACCGGCTCCATTTTGATTAATATATTTTTTAAAAGAGGTATTATCATCAAAATTGATAAAATTGGTTTTCACTTGATTCGATTTCAAATAATAGTTTATGAGTGGCGTACTGATAATTGTGGGATTATTATTTTGTTCGAGGAGATCATTCTTTAATTGTGCAATCGCTGTTGGATTCTTATGGTCAAATACAAGTTTCGTAGTTATTCCAATTAATAATAGCACAAAGGGAATTACTGTAATATTTATAAAAGCCGGTTTTTTTGTTAAGATATATTTGAAACCTAAGTTTAGCATTATAAATAGAAATATAAGTATGGGTAGTACATGTCTACTTTTAAAAATAATATTTTGAAAAAAGAAAATCCATAATAAGTAAACCATTATAGAACTAAATATTATTTTTAAAACTTTTTCATTTTTCCAATTCGTTAATAGCATTTTTAAACCCAATATTAATAATGTTGCTAAGAATAAAGAAAAGATAGCCGTGACCCAGGATCTATTTAACCAATATCCGCCCATACCATCAGCCCAAATAGATTCAACTAAATGTGCAAATCTGCTTATTAAGTGTTTTTCCGTGATGATCGATCCCCCAAAATCCATGAAATGGCCATGTGTATGAATGAATGCAGTAGACAGAAGGCTTTCAAAGCCAGTGACCCATATTAATGGAAACAACCAAATTGATATACCGCAAAAAAATACAACAATCAATTTAATCTTATTTTTACTGTTAACAATCTGAGTGATAAAAGGGATTATTAAAACTGGCAAGTAGGATAATCTTATTCCCGCTAAAATGCCCGTTAAAAAGAAACCAATATAAAGTCTTGATGTATCATTTTTTCGTAAGATCAACTCATAAAAAATAACTATAACTATTGCCAAACCCAAAATATCAGGCATATAGCGCGTACTCATTAACCAAAAAAGGGGATTAAAAAAAATAACAAATGATAAAAAAATGCCGGCCAAAGAGTTTATTTCATTATGTGTTATTTTTAGTAAATAATAAATAATATAAAAAACAGAAAATCCACCGATAATTGAAAAAGTAACGCCCATATTTTTTGTGATAAAATATATATTTTTTGCTAGAAAACAGAAAACAGGATAACCAGGAAAATGTGGTTGAAATTTTGTTAAATCATATTCCAAAATACTGAATGCAAATCTTAAGCTATCAATGTCTTCAATATAATAAATACTAGTAATTAATCTGGAAAAAAGACATAGTATTAGAATAATGAGCAGATAAAAATGATTTTTTCTTAACACAATGTATATTTTATTTATAATTACAATAAAAACAAAGGGAATCGATAAGATTCCCTTTGTTTTTCCGTTTCAGCAAAGAACTTACCAATTATTCATATTTGCGTCTGAAAAATTATAAGATACTTTTAATATACCTTTTGCTTCTGCTTTCAATGAAGCGTGATAAGCTAACATATCACTAAAATCGGTTCCATTTGGATAGACTGGTGCAGTGCCCATAACAATAAGAAGACGGTTCAAATTAGCATCAGAGATTTTTTTGAAATCGTTATAGAGTAATCCATTTGCATATCCTCGCATTTCACCCCAATGATTTTCATAATCACCAGTGGTAGCAGATCCGGGTGTGACAGTTGCGTCACCATCAGCAATTATAGCATCCATATCATCTAGTACATCATTGATATAATGAATTGTAACAGCAGCAACTACTTTTTCCCATTCCTCCATTATTAAATCTCTTTTGGCAAGGATTTCTGATAATGGAGCTTGATTAACTATCAGAGTACGACCTTCCAAATAAGCATCAAAAATAGTTTTGGTAAAATCTAGACCTGCATCGCAACCTGTACAAAGATCTCTTTTCGCTGCAGTAACTGCCCATCCAACATTAAACTCAGTTTTAAAATCTATTTTACCATCACCATTAGAGTCAAAATAAGGGCTTGATTTTCTATCATTGTCATCACTGTAACCCGTATTGTAATCCAGTGCTGCTCCAAAATAACCAAATGATTCATCCCAATGATGTTCCATTTCAGTATAAGTTTTACCATCAACTGCTACGGTGTTGTCATCTGTGGGTATTTTTGACATATATTTTGAAGTTGCTTGCCAATATGAGATAGCACCCCAAAGTGTTTTCTGGGTCATTTGATCAAGACGAACTCCATTTGCCCTTGTTTTCCCGTTTGCTACTGCTTCATTAACCCAACCATTTACAAGAGTACCTGCATCAGCTTCATATCCTGGTATAGTATAGCTGGCAACAGCAGATAATCTATCATTTAAATGGCTAGTGGAAATATCGTGGTATTTGGTTTGAACTGTAGTTAAACCACTTGCAGATAAAATAGCCAGATTAGGATCGTCATTAGCCATCATACTAAGCAATGTAGCGGGGTTTTTTGAACCTGCATCTGTTCCTATTTGTGATTTAATATCATTAATAAGAAGATTCCGGACCACCTGGCCAGAATAAGATACACTACTCTGCCCATCAACAAATCGACTATTAAATGTATAGGATGTCGGTGTTGGAACTTTAACCACTACCACTTTTTCTTCTTCAGCTGCTTTTTCATCTTCGCAGGCTGTATTTACAAAAAGTGAGAGCAATGCAAATACCATTATTGTTTTTTTATTTATTATCATTATTTCCTCTTTTTTATTAGTAATAGGTCTCATTCTCAATAGAATTATAAATTTTTTTAAAATATGTACTCTATGCCTAGGTTAACTTGTCTTCTAGGACCAGGTAAAATTCCGGAACTTAAATGTGCTTGCGGCTGTCCTGGGTTTGAATGTAATCGAGAGCCAATATATATTTGATCTGTTATATTTTTTCCTGAAAAGAAAATCCTATAGCGAGAATTAAGCTGATAATCAGCACTTATATTTATAAAGTGGTAAGATTCTATTGGACCTGATATTCCGAGGTTATCTTCCTCTTGAATATTCTCAAAATCAGTGTAGACCTTACTTACATATCTAAAATCAACTCTAAATGCAAAACTACTAAAATAATTCCCGGATATACCTGCTGTAAGGGTATGGCGAGGGGCATAAGGCAACTCTTTATCTTTTATACTTACATCAGAACCAACTTTTCCAGATACATTGGATTTAATTATACCATCAACTACTGTAGTATTAAGCAACGTATAAGATAAATGGAAATTTGGGAGTATTTTTATTGCTCTAGATAAATTTACAAGGGTGTTTAACTCTAAACCCATTGTGTGAACTTTTCCCAGATTCTTAAATGCTGTACCCCTTCCAGCTGCAACCAAATTTTCTATTCCGACATGAAATGTAGACGCTTCAAAATCAATAAAAGAAATATTTCCTCTCAAACCTAATTCTTTATTCCAACTTTTTTCCGCCTTAAGATCAAGACCAGAAGACTCAGAGTCAGCGCCAAAACTGAGAATTTTTAATGCACCACTTGATGGTGGAGTAAAGCCTCGATGAATACCGCCAAATATTTGTATATCAAATATATTTTTTGTAAAGCCAATACCTGGCAATACAACATAAAGAGTCTTATCCTGATATGATGATCCATTTAACCGATCTATCCGCTCTTGTTCAAATAATTCAAATCTTAGTCCAGGTCTAATTTGGAATCCATTTATATCTATTGATTCTGAAATAAATCCTGAAAAAGCAGTTGTTTCATAATGATGACTTTGCCCAACAATTACTGGTTTATCAGCATCAGTTGAAGGCGGTATATAATATATTCCACTCCGGCTATCGGTTTTACTTCCAGTTTGTTTATCATCTATAAAGCGTTCCCAATAGACCCTTCCTCCAAATTCTAGTTTAGAGGAAAAACCGAAAAATGATTTTTCTAAGGAATATTCTTCTTGAATACCAAATACATAAAATGTTCTTAGGATGCCAAAATTATCTTTCCCATTGCCAGTTCGAATAAGGTTACCTGTATTATAATAAGGCTGTACCGCGGGATTAACATTATTTTTATCTGAAGCAAGAATAAAAATATCATTTTCCCTCCACCACCTTCTGTCAAAATAACTAATAAAAGCAGTTCTGGATTTAGAGAGATTTGAGTTTATTCTCTTTGTGTTAATTAAATCTATTGCTGTTCTAAAAACCTTAAAGTTATCATCTTTTTTGGGATTGAATTTTGGATCATTATCAAAAGTCCATTTTGTCAAGCCTGTATATGTTGCATTCGAATCTTCAAAATTAAAATTAGCCTTTAAATAAATATTCTCATTGGCTGATTTAGTATAGTTTAGCTTAATCGTTGTATTTGCCTGTTTAAAACCATTGTTTTCTCGGAAACCATCTCCTTGTTTAAATAAGATCTGAACTTCAGATTTAAGCTTTTTATTGCCCCAGCCTCCAATTTCAGCAAAAAAACTATTATAACCATTCTCACCAGCTTTTAATCTTAATAGGCCTCCATAATTATTTCTTGGTCTACGAGTATAATAATTAATAACCCCACCCATTGTTTGTGGTCCAAATTTTATTGTTCCACTTCCCTTAATCACTTCAATTCTATCAATCCGATCTGCTGGTGGATTATAGTACATATTCGGATAAACATATAAAGCCGGTTGGATTGGTATACCATCCTCTAAAATTAGCACCCTTGAACTCCTTCTTGGGTTTAATCCTCTAATACCTATACTCAATCTTGAATTACTAAACCCATCATCCGCGTATCCATTAATACCGGGTATAAGTTCAAGCATCTCTTGTGTGCCAACAGCATCAAGCGTTTTAATTGTTTTAATATCCAATATACTAGCAGCGCCAGGCAATTTTTCATACGGAAGAGAAGAATTACTGATTATTTCTAATTGCGCCATTACTATAGGTTGAATATTTAAAAAAGCATTTATTGTGTAATGCTTTCCATTTTCAAGAATAATGTTGTCTTTATAATCTTGAAAGCCAATAAAAGTAATAGTGATATTATATTGTCCACTTTGAATATTATTTAGGTTGAATTTCCCTGAGGCATCTGTTGTTGTTCCAAGAACTTTGCCGCTATTGGAAGTAAATACTACATTGGCACCTTCAAGGGGAATTCTATTATTCTCGCGTTGAACTGTTCCTGAAACAGATATATCAATTAATGTTGCAGGTAAAACTGAACAAAATATTCCTAAGGATAAAATTATTTTAAAGGATTTCATAATACTTGTATCGTTTTAATAGATTTTGGGATTTTTCTTCTTATCTACTTTATCGTTTTTTGCAGGTAATGAAATTTTTGCATAACTCCCACCTTCATCTTTATCACCTTGGGGTTCTAAAATAGGATCATCTTCGCAGCCAATAAACAAAGTAAAAATGACGGAAAGACTTAATACTCGATATAATTTTTTTAATTGATCAAAATTTAGGATACTTTTATTTGTAAGGATCATTTTTAGATAACGTGTTCATTTAATTGTTAAAAACTTATTTAAATACTGAATTCTAAAGGGCATTTTTAAAATGATTAAACTGTTTTTTGAAGTTTCCTCCAGTTTTCAAATATTTTTTTCTAACCTCTTAAGCCTCTGAAAATCTAAAAAGATAATCAAAGACTTAGTATGGCGTGAAAGTAGGCTATTATTGTTAATGAGACTAAGTCTCAATAGCATAAACTAAATAGGATTCAATTAATCAACAAGTGAAATTTTAAAATTATTTTTATTAAAAAAATATAGTTACAGCGTAAAACGATTCATTTATTATTTATTGATATATAATTTGATTTTACTACCGATCTTTAATTTATGGTTATTTTCAATATTTGCTAGGATTTCTAATTCATCTAACGCAATCATTACTTCAGAAAATGACCCGAGTGACTTTGAATAACAAACTTTTCCCGAAATAATAGGAAAGTCATTATCAGTATTTTTTTCAACTATTTTCAACTCATGAGGACGAATAGAGACAACATTCTCTCCAAAGTGTGAATCAAAAAAATGGTGTTCTATGCTAGGTAATAACCTTAACGGTATAATATTAGTTTTTCCAAAAAGACGAGCAATGTAAATATTTAAGGGGAAATTAAATACATTAGAAGGAGTATCAATTTGATCCACATGGCCATTATTTAATACTAAAACTTTGTCTGCCATCAACATGGCATCTTTAGTATCGTGAGAAACCAACAATACAGTTGCACCAACTTTATTTATTAGGTTAACAAATTCTTTTCTAACATTTGCTTTTAATTCATAATCCAAATGGCTTAGTGGCTCATCTAACAAAAGTAAGGAAGGATTAATCGATAATGCTCTTACTAATGCTACTCTTTGTTGTTGCCCACCTGAAATTTCGTGAGGGAAACGATTTAAAAGATCAGTAATTCTAGTGAATTCAATTAATTCATCTATCATGGTTTTATTTTTTGCCGCGTTTTTACCAAAAAAGATATTTTCTTTTACCGTCATATTGGGAAAAAGAGCAAAGTCCTGAAAAACCAGAGAGCAATCACGCTTTTCAGGTGGAACAAAAACGTATTTGTCATTCACTATATTTTTATCAAGCATTATTCGACCCTTATCTGGAATTTCTAAGCCAGCAATTATTCTCAATAGGGTAGATTTGCCACTACCACTGCTTCCTACAATCGAGATCACTTGACCCTTATGACATTTAAAGCTCACATTTTTTAGTGCATCGATTCTATTCTTACTAAAGGTTTTAGATATATTAAAGAGTTGAAGCAAATCACTCATTTGATATTCCTCATTTTATAATTTAAAAAAATAAGTGGAATAACCACTATTGTGATAATACATAAAGCAGGTATCGAGGATTCAATAATCTGAGCCTGACCAGACAAATCAAAAGTCCTAGTGGCAAGAGTCTCAAAATTGAAGGGTCGCAAAATTAAAGTAAGAGGGAGCTCTTTTATCGTGTCAATAAAGACAAGTAATCCAGCTGTTAAAATTGTATTTTTAATTAATGGTAGATTAACCGAGATAAGTGATCTAAATGTAGATGTACCAAGCGTTCTGGATGCATGATTAAGTGTATCGCAATTTATTTCAATTCCTGCATTAATTGGTTGCCAGGCAACCGCTAAAAACCGAATAATATATGCAAGTATTAATAAATATAGGGTGCCAGTAATCATATAATTTGTATAAGCGTTGATTTTTCCAAGGAATAGTAAAATTCCGATTGCTATCACTGCTCCTGGAACGGAATATCCGAGTATAGCAAGCCGGTTAGAAAAATATGTAAGATTATTGTTGTAGTAACGCGCTGAAAAAACAAGGAAGATGGCCGTCATTACAGTTATTATACTTGTAATTATGGCTAGACCTAAAGAATTTATTATCAATTCTATAATGTTAATTTCCATTGTGTTAGCTTTAGTTAGCCATCCCCATGATGTTAGTCGAATTATTGGAATAACAAATCCAAGCATTAGAGGTATTGAACAGCAAATTATTGCAATAAAAGATTTATTTTTGTTTAGTGATATTTTTTCTGATGAGGAATTCGAATTTAATCCTAGGTGATATTTTGAACCCGAACGCAAGTTTTTCTCAATTATTAGTAGAAAAAAAATAAGTAACATTAAAAACACTGCCAATCGTAGGGCGCCCGTTAAATCACCCATGCCAAGCCAAGTTCGAAATATTCCTGATGTGAAAGTAGAAATGCCAAAGTGTTTAACAGCACCATAATCATTTAATGTTTCCATTATAACTAAGCTAATTCCTGCAACTATCGCTGGTCTAGACATTGGAAGAGCTATTTTCCAAAAAATAGATTTATTATTGTGTCCCAGAGTACGAGCTGCATCAATCAATTGCTTCCCTTGGCTTAAAAATGAGGCTCTTACTAATAAATATATATAAGGATATAAAACTGAAGCCATGACCAGGATTGTAATTAGATAAACAAGAATATTATTTACTAACTGCATTGCTTCAAAACTTATATTAGTACGAATCCAAATTAAAAAGGGATTAAGAATCTCCAAAATATCAAAATAGGCATATGCAGAGATATAAGTTGGTATAGCCAATGGAAGAACAAGAATCCATTCGAAAAATTTTCTACCCTTGAAATTGCAGCTTGCGATAAGCCATGCACATAATACACCAAAAAGAACTGAAAAAAATACAGTCCCAAATACCAGTATAAATGAATTAGATAAATAGGAAAATAAGACTGTATCTTTGATATGGTCCCAATTTGTTGAGTGATCAGTCAAACTCCAGACCACTTCCATCATTGGAAAAAATAAAAACAAACCAAGAATAGTGGCAGAAATAGTCCAAATATTTAGCTTAAATAAAAACTCCTGCCTTAAGTTTCTGAATAATTTGTTTATTGAATGATTCAATGGAAAACTGATTTACTCCCAGCGAGCTTTATCAAATATTTTAACTGCTTCGGAGTTATTTATTCCGAGTATAGAAAGGTTTAGCTCATCGGCTTTGAATGTACCCCAACTTTTTAATAGCTCTGATTGGTTCATTTTTATTTTTATTGGATATTCGTAATTAATTTTACCAAATATTTTTTGTGATTCTCTACTTGTTAAGAATTCTAAAAATTTAATTGCATCTTGCTTGTTTTTTGAGCTTTTTGTTATGCCACCTCCACTGATATTAATATGGGTACCTCGACCATCTTGATTAGGGAAAAATACTGAAACTTTTTCATATACATCCCGGTCTTTGAGGTCCGATGAATTCGCTAAAATTCCAAGATAATATGTATTCATAATAGCTACATCAGCTATTCCAGCCGCAACTGCCCTTGCTTGGTCACGATCACTACCTCTTGGTGCTCGTGCCATGTTATTTCTAACTGATTTTGCCCAAGAGAGAGCTTTGGTGGTTCCATTAGCTTCTATAATTGATGCCATTAGTGATTGATTATATATATTACTTGATGATCTTACAGCGATTCTCCCTCTCCATTTTGGATCTGCCAAATCCTCATAGGTAGAGAGTTGATTAGGCTCTACACGATCCTTTGAATATACAATTACACGAGCTCTTACAGTTAATCCAAACCAATGCCCCTCTGGATCTCGCATTGATGATGGAACATTATTATATAAAGTCCTGGATCTCACAGGTTGAAATATTCCAGCTTTTTTTGCTCTATGTAGTCTACCTGCATCAACAGTAAGGAGTATATCTGCTGGTGAGCTTTCACCTTCACTAATTAAACGCTCAATTAATTGGTCTGCGCTACCTTTAATTATATTTACTTTTATTCCAGTTTTTTCTGTGAATTTATTAATTAAAATTTTATCTGATTCGTAATGCCTATGAGAATAAACATTTATTTGTGCTTGAAGATTTGAGAAAATTAAATAAATAGCTAAGGCAGAAAATATTTTAAATGAAATATTTTTAAGCATGGTTTATTCCTTTCTAAGAAAAAAGTTTATTTTTTATCTGAGTTAAAATTATCATTAATCAATTTGTTCTTGGTAAGAAGATATGTTTTAATGGTTATATTTCTAAAAATAATTTTTAGATGACGACCTAAAAAGCCCCCTACAATCAAAAAATGTAAGGGGCTAAAAAGGCTGTATACGCTTCGAAAACTGCAATTGAGAACTGGCCTCATTTATGCTATTGAGACTTAGTCTCATTAGCATATATTAAACTAATTCTCAAATCAGATGCAATATATTTTTTCTTATTTAGATGAAATAATTATTAATTCTTCTAAAAATTCAATAAAATTTTGATCATTATTTAAGCATGGTATATATGTAAATTTTTTGCCACCTGCCTTAAAAAATGATTCTCTTTCCCTGATATTAATTTCTTCTAACGTTTCTAAGCAATCTGCAACAAATGAAGGGCATAGTATAACGATATTATTTATATTATTTTTAGGAAAGTTCATTAACTCAATATCTGTGAATGGTTTTAACCATTTACGATCAATAATCGTCACTCTTGATTGAAAAGTAACCATCCATTTATAATCATTTAGAGCAAGTTTATTAGCTATAAGTTTACTGGTTTTTAATACATTCGAGCGGTAACAAGTTTTTGATTCAACGCAGTCTATATCGCAGCATGAAGAATTAAATAAACAATGTTTTCCACTTGAATCAGATTTTCTTATATGTCTTTCTGGCAGGCCATGATAACTAAAAATTAATTTGTCATATTTATTTTTTATATTAGGTTTTATTTGTTCAGCTAGCGCATTAATATATTTTGGATGATTATAAAATGGTTCAATTAATTTATAGCGTAAATCTGGATGATATTTTTTTACAATGGCACTTATGGCTTTTTCAGTTGACTTGGTTGTTGACATGGCATTATGTGGATAGAGAGGTAATATTATGATATCATTAATTTGATTATTTTTAAATGTTAAAATTGAATTTTTAATTGAAGGTTGTTGATATCGCATAGCAATTTGAACATTCCAGCCTGTTTTTTTATTCAATGACTTTGCAATCAGGTTAGTATTATGAATTAATGGAGAACCATTCGAATCCCAAATCGATTGATAAGCCCTTTTTGTTTTTGGAGTTCTAAAGGGAAGTATAAAGCAGCGTAAAATAATTTGTTGCAAGAACTTTGGCAAATCTATAACATAGTCATCTGATAGAAATTCCTTTAGATAATTTTTTACGTCGTTTATAGCTAATGATTTAGGTGATCCAAGATTTATAAGTAGAATGTTTTTAGACATATAAATAAAAAATCAAGTATTTTGTACTTTCGGCGGTTCAGGCCTCGATATTATATATGTGCAGAGAACTATACAAAATAAAATGAATAATATTTTTAGGTAGATATTAGAAAATGAAAGAGTAGAAAAAGTGAATGTTGGAATGATAATAAAGATTGCCAACAATTTTGATTTACGTTTTATACCCTGATGCTTTCTCCAATCAAGTATTAACTGTCCAAAAACATTGTGATTAATGAGCCAATTTTCTAGATATTTAGAGGACCTAGAAAAAAGCCATGCGCTTAATATTACAAAAGGTGTAGTTGGAATACCTGGTAAGAAAACACCTAGAAAACCTAACCCAACAAATACTAATCCAAGCGTAATGTATATATATTTTTTCAGCAATTATTTTCCGTGAAATAAAGCCCTTATTATTTTAGACTGCTTAGGAGAAAAAGGGTTGCTAATGATTTAAGCATCCTGCGAAAAATTATTTGTCCAATAATACTAATTCCCTGGTAACTCAGCATAGCGGAATAAAACAACTCCTCCACTATACTCATCAAAATAAATTTTAAAAACTTTATGGGTAACAGTACAATAAACGATATATGTTTCTTTAGAAGTCATTACTTTATGATTAGCCATATCATAAAGTAATGCGGCATTTTTTCCTCCGTATTGCATTCTGCCCTCTTCTGAGGTAAAAGACGATGGTGATGGTGATTGATCAATCTCTTCAAATTTTGATGAATTATCTACTGTCAGCATTACTGAGTTATGCAAGGAAAAGCTTGGCATTTTATATGTTGATCCTCCAAAAGGGACATCGATATTTTGATATAATAGATGCCAAGTTGAGCTATCGGGTTCTACATTAATTAAATTAAAATGAAATGGACCTTTACTTACATTTGATGTGGTGATTTCATGTACAACCATTTCATTATTATTTCCAGCTTCATCTTCACATCCAATAATGAAAAAAATAATCATTGTTAATGTAATTTTAATAATGCGTGTCATTTTTTACTCCTGTTCACTTATTGTAGCTGAAAGTTCTAGATACGCTGCCCTTCCAATAAATGGTCCGAAATCACTATTTGTGTAATTATTTACGTTATCTAAAACAATACTTAGATTAATAGATTCATTTAATTTTATTGATGTTCTAATATTTATTAGAGCATATGCACTTATATCCTCTCTAGCAAAAATATATATCCCTTTTTCAACATCGTATTCTTGTGGCTTATAGGGCGCAACCCACTTTGAATTGATGGAACTTTTTATAAAATTATTTCGGGAATTAAAATTAATTATACTGCTAATCGAAAATGGTATAGTGTTTGGGATAGGGTTATTATCTGCATCGCGATTATTAGCCCAATTAAAAATCCATTTGGTATCAAATCTGTTTGAAACTTTTTGCTCATATATAAATTCTAATCCTGTAAATGTAGCATCAAAAATATTTTTGTAACTTAGAACTGCAGGCCTTTTTACATAATCTTGGATAAGATTATCAAATCTGGTGAAGTAATAAGTCAAGCCAGCTTGAGATTTTCCAGAGCTAAAATAATCAATCCCAATTGTTATTCCATCAGAGCGCTCAGGCACAAGATCTGGGTTGCCTTCTATTAAATAATTAAATTGGATATTATTCCAATCAATAAATCTTTCCATAAATGATGGTGCTCTGAATCCCTGTCCCCATGATGCCCTTAATTTGTAGTTATCGGAAAGTTCATATAATAAACCAATGCGAGGGCTTAAAACTCTATAATCCTTATTATAATCATCGAAACGAAGGCCAAGTATCATATTTAAATGTTTTAGTATTTTTAAATCATATTGGCCAAAAATACTCTTACTTATTATTTCTTGTGCACCGGAATTAATCCTATCGCTAGAATAATTTGCACGGTATATCTCAAAACCTGTGTTTAACTCATTTGATTCCGTTTTTTTATTTAACAATATTTCATACTCAAGATGTTTTTCATTTGTAAGGTCATCTTTTTCTAATGTCCCCCAAGGCCTTTTCTGCAAGTAATTGCGTGAATAATTATTTGATATAATAGTTTGACTTATAATCCATGCTTTTTGATAATTGGTTTTATGTGAGACCAAAATATTTTTTCGATCAATATCTGTCTTTGTATTCATTAACTTACTCGCTCCACTATCAACTTGATCATATGAGCTTGTTTTAATTTGAACTTTATTTTCATTATTTAATTTCCAGCTAATATCTGCATCAATAACTACCCTTTTAACTTTATCAATATCTATCTCTTGAACAGATTTATCTTTTTGGATTTCATCAATATTTAGGTTTAATCCAAATAATAAATTTTTTAAAGGTTGATTAATGCTAAACCCTAGATTATTAGATCCTTTTTTTATTCCATAATCTTTAAAATTATTTTGGGTATTTCCATATCGAGCAGAAAAATTTACTTTACGATAGTTCTTATGTTTATTTGTAATTATATTGATAATTCCACCCATTGCCTCACTGCCATAAAGTGATGAATTAGGCCCTTTGACTATTTCTATTTTTTCTAATGGAGCTGTTAGAATTTGATCTAGCGAAACTCTATTGTTAAACTTTCCAGTTATAGGCTGACCATCAATTAGTATTAGAATATATTTAGAATCCATTCCAAGAATATTCAAGTTTGATCCGCCAGCTACTGAAGTTTGCAAGCTTATACCCGCTCGCTGAGATAGCAGATCCGCAACATTCCTTGCTCCTGAATCCTTGATTTCATTTTTGCTTATGACTTCAGTGGCAATGGGGGAGTCATTACGAAATTTTTGTGTACGTGTCCCTGTGACTACTATTTCATCCATTTCGATTGATTTTGGATATAGGCTGAATGTATAATTATCAAATTGTATGTTCTCAATAAGTTCAATATGTGATAAATATCCTATGTGTGAGATTTCCAGCTTCAATGGAAATGAAGATATCATATTAAGTTCAAATTTTCCTTCTTTATTGGTTACTGTACCGTAGTCTGTGCCAACAACAATAATATTAGCTTGTGTTAATTTTTTTCCGGTTTCAGCATCAAGTACTATCCCTTCTAATTTATCAGAAAAGTAATTAGCAAAAAGAGATGTAGAAAAGGTTGTAGCTAGTAATAATTTCCTATGAATAAGATTCCCCTGATTTAATTTCTATACTATAATGTATTGAATATGAAGTTTGCTTTTCGAATATATAGTCGAAAATTAAAATTTATTGTTTTTAATTACAATATAATTAAATAAAAGCTTTAAATTTTTTAAATGTAGAACTTGAAATAATCATACATTTTTAGGAATATTTTTTTTTACAACGATTTTGTTTACTTAGAATATACATTTTAGTTTTCGATCGTTAATTCGAATTAAAAATTTAAGATTGTAATGATTTCTGAAAGACAAGCCCAAGAAAGAGAGTACAGGAAAGATCAAATTCTTAATGGCGCCCTAAACGTTTTCAAAAATAAAGGCCTTGAAAAAGCCACTATGGATGAAATCGCTAAGGAGTCAGATTTTGGTAAGGCAACCCTATATTACTACTTTAGTTCAAAGGAGGAGATTCTTATTGAATTGCTGGATCGTGGATGGAAAATGATTTGGGAATCCATTGAACCGGCCATCCAGGATCACGATGAACCAAAAGAATCATTTCTTCAAGCACTCCATATTATTGGCGGTCTGGTAAATGAAAATAAGACCTTATTTGAATTTTTATTTAACGCACCAAAGATGATGCCCGGAGCACTTACGGAAGGAAAGCCAGTTTGGAAAAATTACCAGAATAAGATGTATGGTGTGTTTCAAGGATTGTTAGAGGAGGGTATGGCTAAAGGCGAATTTCCTAAGATGCAATCAGATATTATGATGCGGGCCATTGGTGGTTTATTCCACGGGCTATTTTTTTTAGGGCACGGTAATAAGAAAATGTCACGAGACATTATGGAGGAATTCATTACTTCGTTTATCAGCAACTATGGGAATACTTGATGGTGCGTTATTTTTATTTGGGGATTGGGTTCTTGTTTGTTGGAATCGCGTTCATTGGAGTATTTGTTCCTGGAATTCCTACCACAATAAATGTTTTGGTGGCAGCGTGGGCATTCTCAAAATCATCGAATCGATTTGAGAAATGGTTATTACAGCATAAAATATTTGGGCCTTTGATAAAAGATTGGCAAAAATATCGAGGCATAAGTCGTATTGCAAAGATCAAGGCCATTATATTTATCATGATTACATTTCTTACTACTTCTTATTTTTTATTCCCTTTAATAGGTGATGTCATTTTTAATGGTTTTGCTATAGCCTTAAGTATATTTTTAGCCACAAGGCCTGAGCCTCCGGTTTTAGCAAAAAACTAAGAATTCAATACGATTAATTGGAAGTTTCACGAAAAATAGTCTTAACTTATAATTGATGCAGGGTAAATAAACTTTCTGGTTTGCTAATCCTCCTCATTAACCTCCTTCTACAAATCAGGATTTTCCTACACCAAACCATTAAAAAAGGGCTGAAAAATCAGCCCTTTTTTGGTTTATATGGTTGAATTGTCATTGGATGACATTTAAAAATGAAGAAGTAATTCCCTTTAATTATGGAATTAATTCGCTTTATTCGTAATGCCTACTCTTGTAAAATTCCTAACTGTCTATACTTTTCCTGGTATTTATGATAGAGAGATTTATGATGATCACCCATATCAATCTTTCGCCCTTGAATATATGCTTGCAATACATTCGTTCGAATTTCCAAAGGATCCCCATTCGATATAAACAGGGTGGCATCCTTGCCGGACTCCAAAGAACCCACACGATCGGCAATGCCAATGACTTCTGCTACAGATAGGGTAATGGAACGCAATGCCATATCCTTGGGCAAACCATAGGCGGCAGCCATTGCTGCTTGATTTGGCAAGTTCCGAACCCGATAGGAACCGCCGGCAGAACCGGATGTGGAAATGCAAAATTGAACACCTGCTTCATGAAGCAATGCAGGCCCTTTGTATGCTTGATCATAATCTTCATAACGGCGATTGGGTAATGCGGTGACACCTTCATAAATCACGGCAACATTATTTGTCCGTAATAAATCTGCCGTACGCCATGCATCTTTGCCACCGACAATGATGATTTTCACTTCATGACGATTGGCCCAATGGATCGCCGCTTCAATTTGACGCACCTCATTGGCATGAACGTAAATGGGTTTTTCTCCTTGCACATAAGGTATCAGACTTTCTAGGCGTAAATCTGAATCATGGTAATCTTCCGCTTTACTGGATTTAGATTGTCTAAGGCGAGCATAGGCTCGGCCTTCTTTAATCATTTCATCCAACATTTTGAGTGATTCTTGCCGCCGTTCGATTTGTTTATCCGCGGGCATTCTGAACCATCCGCCACTGCGAATGCCCATATCGGGCCAATTCACATGCAGCCCGCTGGGATGTTCCATGGTTGCATTTTCCCAGGTCCAACCATCCATGAGCATGATAGATGATTGTCCGGATACCAATCCTGAGCCCGGCGCCACATTGGCAATGAGCACACCATTGGATCTCGTGGTGGGGATGATTTGTGAATCAGGGTTGTAAGCTACATTTGCACGTACATTAGGGTTGAAGTTACCCCGTTCAGAATGGTCGTTGGTTACAGCCACCGCACTAATCTCGGTGAGGCCAATACCGGAGACAGCCGCAATTAATCCGGGGTAAACATGTTTCCCGTCCAAATCGATGACTTCAGCACCAGCAGGGGGAGAAATATGTTCTGCGATTCGAGTAATTTTTCCTTTTTCAAACAGGATTGCTCCATTGATAACGCCATTTGAAACTGTATGAATGACACCATTTTTCAGCAGAATAGGAGACTTCTGTGGTGGCGCCGGGATTTGATCATTGGCAATTACGAATGTGAAGAATATGAGTGTAATTAGTGTCCGTTTCATTATTCTTCTCCTTCCATTAGGTATGATTCAAATGCATCACAGGAATGGAAGCGGTTGCCTTGCCTGCCTTTTGCTTTCATCTTCTTGCCACCATTATAAGGGGCCTTCAATATTTTCTGGATGAGGTCATTTCTTACTTTCCCATCCCTTTCTCTCAAGTATTTGTCATTTTCTAATGAGAAATACTGTTTCCCGTCCAGCCAAGTTTGTTCACAGATTGAATAGGTAGAAAGTGGGTGGCCTGACCAAATGGCGAAATCCGCATCTTTGCCTACTTCTAATGAACCAACATATTTATCAATCTTGAGCTGTCTCGCTGGATTGATGGTAACAAATTTCAGCGCTTCTGCTTCATTCAGTCCACCATACTTCACTGCTTTGGCGGCTTCCAAATTCATGCGCCGAGCCAATTCATCACTATCCGAGTTGAAGGATACATTTACACCGGCATTATGCATGAGTGTGCCGTTGAATCCAATGGCATCAACCACTTCATATTTATAGGCCCACCAATCGGAAAAAGTGGATGCGCCGGCACCGTGTTCCGCCAACCGTTCAGCCACCTTATATCCTTCCAATACATGCTGAAATGTGGCAATGGTAAAACCGAAATCTTCAGCGATACGCGTGAGCATAAGGATTTCATCCTGACGGTATGAGTGGGAATGAAGGAGTCGTTTGCCTTCCATGATCTCCACCAATGCATCCATTTCAAGGTTGCGTCTTGGGGGAATAGAGGAACGTTGCAATTTCACATCTTTATTATAGGTATCCCACGCTTTTTTATAATCCTGAGCCGCCCGAAAAGCATCGCGAATAACTTGTTCAACACCCATCCGTGTTTCAGGATATCGACCATAAGAACGCTTCCGTTTTACATTTTCACCAAGGGCAAATTTGATCCCTTGAGGCGCTTCTTTGAAAATAAGATCATTTGAAAAACTGCCCCATCGAAGTTTCATGACCACATTCTGTCCACCAATGGGGTTGGCAGAACCATGAAGTAAATTGATGGTGGTGAGTCCGCCGGCGAGGGCACGATAAATGGCTACATCATTGGGATCAATAACATCACGCATCCGCACTTCAGCAGTAACATTTTCAAACCCTTCATTGATGGATTCGCCGGCCATATGGCTATGGGCATCGATAAGACCCGGGGTTACATGTTTCCCTTTACCATCAATAATCAATGTCTTGCCACGGGGGAGGGAAATATTCTTGGCAATCTTTTTTACTTTGCCATCTTGAAAAAGAATATCCCATTCTTTCAGAACACCTTTGGGCCCCGAAGTCCAGATGGTGGCATCGTTGACTAAAATTGTTTTGGGTCTGGGAACAGATGAATCTAGACCATAGGCCCCTTCTGGAAAGACGAGAGAAAGGTCACTGGCCTCCTCCATTTCTATTTTTTTATCCTGTTTCTTTGGGGCACTTTCAAATTGCGCAGACCATAATCCGATACTGCCATCCGCATAGGTCACTTGCCCTGTGGCTTTTTGATCTGTAATGGTTCCTTTGAACCGAGTGATACCTTTTTGAAGTATTGTATCTGTTTCTAAAGTAAAGGAAATTCGGTCCTGTTCGAATGCTAGATTGGATAATTCTATATATTTGTTGTTTAGTTTAAGTGAACCTCTCAAATAAATCATATCAAATTCTTCATCAATCGACATCTCTATTTCATCTTCTGGTATATCTAAAGATAAAGTCCATATATTGCTACCTTCTTTTAAAGTCCAATCACCAGATGCATCCACCATGGGATCAGGGGCAACGTCATATTCATTTCCATCAATCCAAACTGCATTCACTTTGGTTTTGCTGTCAAAATAATTTCCATCCGTGATGACAAGATTGCCGATATAACCCGGAGCCACTTTACCCAATCGTTTGGATTGACCCATTTCTTTTGCGGGATGTGTAGTGAGGGCTGCCAATGCATCTGTTTCACTCAGTCCCCTCTGTACAGATCGGGACAAATTCTTCCTGAAATCGGGTTTATTTTTCAATCCATCGGAAGTCAGTGCAAACTGAAAACCAGCGCTCGCCAGTTTGGCCGCGTTGTCCGGGGCCAAATCCCAATGTTTGAGTTGCTCCGTTGAATATTGAAGGGCATTATGTGGGTCCGCCACTTCCGGCTTGGCTGGGAAGTTCAAGGGGACAATCATAAATGAGGCAGGCATTTCATCGATGCGCCGATATTCGTAGCCATTCCCTTTGATCCACAGATTTAAATCAAACTCATCTGCGATATTCGATGAGCGATCTATATAAAGTTCATTTCCCGTCCGAAAAATAAATGGTTGTTTACTCTGTTTAGCTTTTGCCAATGCAGTCAATGAACGATCGGATTGAATGGGCGCATTCCCATCGGGGTATTTTGCCAAAATGGATTTAGTCTTGTTATACCAATCTGCATCGATCAATCCTTGGCGGATAAAGGCGATGGCGCCTAAAAGAGAGGTGGGATATTCTTTTGCGCCCCGGCCACCATTGGCATATTCCACAACCTGAGCCACACTATTCGAGAGGATTTTCGGTGTGTCACCCAATTGAACCAGCGCGGAAGCACCTTGAAAAATGCCGCCTTTTGGTGTAATGTGAGCGGTGGTAAATCCAAGGCCCCGTAATTCCTTCAAACCTGTTTCTTTGGGATGGAATAGGTCTGCACCATTCAGATAGGCCCGCATATTTGCGTTCCAATAAGCTTGCAGTGATATATCCTTTTTGGCTGTTTTTACATCCAGCCAGCTTTCAATGAAACCGGCATAAATGTGTTTACCATCCATGTCCAGTATGGTGGCCTGTTTCGGGATTTTTACTCGAGCGCCAACGGCATTAATCATGCCATCCCTAAGGACGACAGTGGCGTTATCAATAGTCTTGCCCGGAGCGATATGGACTGTTGCGTTGGTTAACGCCCAGGCACGGGGTGGATTCCGGTGGAGTTCTTTAGCCGGCCCGGTTTGGGCAAAGAGAAAAGAAAATATCCACAGGAATAAAATCAGTTTGGTTTTCATAACCCTCCTTAAAAATTAGGTCCGCGTAAATGGGTTGCCGTAATTATTTTTGTTAAGTATTTATAGGCATCTTCTACCGTATCACTAACATGGAATAAATCCAAATCGGATCGAGAAATGACACCTTTATCTGCAAGAAATTCCAAATTCACCACCTTATTCCAAAAATGGCTGTCAAAGAGAACAATGGGAATTTGTTTTCGTAACTTTTGGGTTTGGATAAGGGTGAGAACCTCCATCACCTCATCCAGTTTTCCAAATCCACCGGGCCAAACCACCATTGCTTTAGCTAGGTATAGGAACTAAAACTTACGCATAAAAAAGTAATGAAAGTTGATTTCAAGATCATTGGAAATCCATTTCAGAAATAATTGTTAATAAATTGTTATGATTGAAGACGAAAAATTAAATATGTAGTTTTAAGCATGAAGTTTCAATGGATAATGTTATTCACAATAATGATGGGCTGCGTACCGTTCCCACCTGGCTCATTTATTCCACCTCAAACAAAATTACCCACGGACGGTCCAAACTCCCTTTCTGAAGGATTGTTGACGGAATACGATATTTGGGAATTTTTGGGAGAGTATCCTTCTGAATCAGATGTCGTTCTACTGTTAGGTGCTCCTGATTCGGTTTGGGCCAGCGACGAACAACCCTATTATATTATGTACTACTATCGCTCACAATTACAGGATTATAATTCCATCGAGCTAAATACCAAAACGCGGAAAGTGACAGGATACGAATGGGATGAATAGGATGGAATGTCCTTAGCAAATCGAATCAAGACCCTAGTACCATTTTGGGGTCTATCATTGTGCTATTTTATTATTCCATTTTTAAGAGATCCAATCGCGCCACCTGAATTATTTTTAAAAATAGACACAGAGATACCATTCGTTTGGTGGATGATTATTCCTTATTACCTTTATTACATTTCTCTGTTACTGCCTTTATTGGTAAAGGAAAATCGTCGGTTAGAATCCTTCGTAAAAACGGCTGCGGTCATGCTCATTTTTTCTTATTTCATTTTTATAATATGGCCCATTTCATGCGAGCCTATTCTTATGACACGAAGGGATAATCCATTAAATTTTATGCATGGAATGATTACCTTTCCATGGCTGTACCAAAATGCATTTCCATCGGTTCATGTGATTATTGGTACATTAGTCAGCGGTCTTATGGGGATGGAATACCCGAATAAAAAGTGGCTATTTTGGTCTGGAGCAGGATTAATTTTCTTTGCCACATTTTTGATAAAACAGCATTATATAATGGATGCAGTAAGCGGATTAATTTTGGGATGGTGCGCTTTCATCTATTGGAAAAAACAAATTTAGGAGACAATAAAATGGAACACATGGCGACAGTAGAATACTTAGGAGGTTTGAGGACAGAAGCCGTTCATCTTGAGTCTGGGGATCGTATTCACACCGATGCGCCAAAGGACAATAAAGGGAAGGGAGAGGCCTTTTCTCCAACGGATTTGGTGGCTACATCTTTGGCCAGCTGTATGATTACTGTAATGGGTATTAAAGCGCGCCAGCACGATATTGACATTGATGGAACAAAAGCGGAGATTGTAAAAGAAATGGGTACCAACCCAAGGCGGATTACAGCCATTCGGATTCATATTAATTTCCCCAATAATTATTCTGCCAAAGAAAAACAATTATTAGAGCGGACGGCACAAACATGTCCTGTAGGAAAAAGTTTGCATGAAGCATTAGAGGAGGATGTTAGATTTATTTATCCTGAGAAGGGTTTATTATGATTTTCGATAATCAGGCGTTGAATATCCCTAACCCCAAACCTAATTTCTGAACCCACTAATGGCCTCGGAATTCAAGTTAGCACCATCAATTTTATCCGCTGATTTTGCAGATCTGCAATCGGCTCTATCTCAATGTGAAGATGGTGGCGCCCATTGGATTCATGTAGATGTAATGGATAATCAATTTGTTCCCAATCTTACTATCGGTCCGCCTGTTGTTAAATCTCTTCGCCACAAGACAAACAAATTTTTGGATGTGCATATGATGGTCATTGAGCCCGAAAAACTGGTGGAGCAATTCGCCAAGGCCGGCGCCGATCTCATTACATTTCATATTGAGGCAACAGATGATCCAAAATCGGTGATTGATCTAATTAAATCCACCAGCACTCAAGTTGGGATTTCGATTAAGCCATCCACACCTTTATCCAATATTGAGCCCTACTACGATCAGATTGATCTGATTTTAGTCATGAGTGTAGAGCCTGGATTTGGGGGGCAGGGTTACATCAATGGATCCACTGAGCGCATTCAAGCCGTTAAACAAAAATTGAATGAAATGTGTTTGCAGGATCGGGTCCTCATTGAAGTGGATGGTGGTATCAAACTCCACAATGCGAAAGAAATAATTGATGCGGGGGCCGATGTATTGGTGGCTGGTTCCGCGGTATTTCGCACGGAGGATCCTGTCCAAACCATCAAAGATTTTTATAACTTATAAGGCGTTAGAAATATGCGAAAATATAGAGATATAAATACTTTTTCAGAATGGACGGTTGAAGAGCAGAATCAATTTTCCTTGGCTGTGACCAAAGGATTAATCATGGATATGGTGCGGAATGCCAATTCCGGTCATAGCGGTGGGCCCATGTCCTCTGCAGATTTTACTCAAATTCTATTTACCGAATATTTGAATTTTGACCCTCATAATCCGGAATGGTTCGATCGGGATCGATTTGTCCTTTCGGCTGGCCATGAATCGGCTCTCATGTATTCTATGCTCATTCAATTGGGATGGTTGAACATGGATGATATTCAAAATTTTCGTCAGCTTCATAGCCGCACGCCCGGACATCCTGAAGTGGAAATCCCCGGGATAGAAGCCACTACTGGTCCATTGGGTCAGGGCTTTGGTATGGCGGTCGGCATGGCCACAGCCGAATCAATGCTCCGTGAGCGGATCGGTAAATTAGTGGATCATTATACTTATGTGGTTGCCGGTGATGGTGACTTTCAGGAGCCCATTGTGTTGGGCGCCGGTTCTATGGCGGGGCATTGGGGATTATCCCGACTCATTGTTTTTTATGATGCCAACAATGCCCAGATTTCAGGGAAAGTAGATCGATCTGATTCCACCAATTATACCCAGGTATTTGAAGGTTTCGGATGGCACGTTCAAGAAATCGACGGTCATGACCACGACCAAATCCGTGAAGCGATTGAAAAAGCCCAAGTGGTGGATCGTCCTAGTTTAATCATCGGCACGACTGTCATGGCTCAAGGGACAGCCACTATGGAGGGTAACCATGAAACTCACGGTGCACCGCTCCCTCAAGAGGAGATTGATTCGACTAAAGAAAAATTAGGACTCCCCACAGAACCATTTTATTTACCGGAAGAAGTGGTAAATCATTTTCAATCCCGATTTGAAAATTTGTCCACATCCGTTTCAGAGTGGCATGATGGTGTTGCCGATGCCTGCAAAGACGGTGACTTCAAATCACTTTGGGGTGCCACAGTTCGTGATCAAATTGGTGAAATTGAATTTCCAGAATTTGAGGCTGGCGCATCACTTGCTACAAGAAAAGCATTCGGTGTCACATTAGATAAATTTGCTGAACAGGTACCGTCTATTGTGGGCGGTTCCGCTGACTTGGAGCCATCCAATTATACGGGCAACTTTGCCAATACCTATGGGGACTTCACCAAAGAAGATCGAAGTGGAAGAAATCTCGCATTCGGTGTACGTGAATTCCCAATGGCAGCAGCCATGAATGGGATGGCGCTTCATGGCGGTGTGATTCCATTTGGCGGTACATTTTTGGTCTTTGCTGATTATGAACGACCGGCCCTTAGATTGGCAGCCATCCAGCATTGTCGTGTAATTCATGAATTTACACACGACTCATTTTGGGTGGGGGAAGATGGTCCCACACACCAACCAATCGAGCATGCCATGGCACTCCGGGCGATTCCCAATTTCAATGTATTCCGCCCTGCCGATGCAAAAGAGACAGCAGCATGTTTCCTTTTGGCAATGGACCAAAAAGAAACACCCAGCGCATTATTGCTCACTCGCCAAGGGGTGAACGTCTTGGATCAATCTATGGATGAAACGGTGGACGGCGTATCCAAAGGGGGTTATGCGGTATTGGATTGTGAAAACCCTGAATTGGTTTTTCTTGCTACAGGTTCAGAAGTGGGATTAGCTATGGACATAGCCACATCCATGACAGACAAAAACATCCGAGTAGTAAGTATGCCATGTTGGGAAATATTTGATACACAATCGGATGAATATAAAAAATCACTTATCCCCGATCGTGGGGCAATGAGAATTTCCATGGAAGCGGGCATTACATTAGGATGGTCAAAATATGTAGGGCCGAATGGACTCTCTATAAGCATCAACCATTTTGGTGCATCAGCGCCGGGGAAGGACTTGGCAGAAGAATTTGGGTTTACAGCCGACCAAGTTGAACAAAAGATCAGAAATCATTTAGCGAATCTATTATGAAAATTCATGTTGCCACAGACCACGCCGGGCTTGATTTAAAAAACGCCATCCGGGATTATTTAATCGATAAAGGTCACGATGTGACGGATCACGGCGCACATGAGTACGACGCCCTGGATGATTATCCCGATTTTATTTTTCCCTGTGCAAAAGCAGTTGCAGCAGACACAGAAAGTAAAGGAATCATTTTAGGTGGATCCGGACAAGGAGAAGCTATGGCAGCCAATCGAGTGAAAGGCTGTCGTGCCGCTGTTTTTTATAATGGTCCCATGAATATTGTGAAACTTTCCCGTGAACACAACAATGCCAATATTCTTTCTCTGGGAGCGCGGTTTATGTCCGAAGAAGAAATCTATGACGTTATTGAATTGTGGTTGGCTGAGCCGTTCGGCGGTGGACGCCATCAGAAAAGGATCGAAAAGCTCGATCAATAGCAATTTTACAATATTTCTAAAATTCTTTCTAAATCTTCCACCGTATTCATATTCGTGAATTCCTTTTCAAATACATCCATGACTACATAATCGGATTGTATTTCATCTAAAATATTCTGAAGTCGCAGTTCATTTTTCGACACCATGTACTGCACATTTTCTAAAATCCGTTTATGATAAAATGCACAGGTGGGTTGTTTAAAGTCATTAACCAAGGGGACGATGGCATCTGCACTTTGGCCTCCCAACGTCCAGATACTTTGAATTGTTTCTGATGCCATCAATGGAAGGTCGCAGGAAATCAGAAAAATCCAATCTTTATCAGAATGATTTAGTGCGGTCAAAAGTCCAATAGTTGGTGATTGGACATCCAATCGATCTTGAAGAAATGGATAGGTCAAACCTTCCGGTTTTGTTTTACCGATAATGTGGCAGGATTGAAAATCCTTACAAATATCCCAAAGGTGATCGATTATTTGGACATTATTTACATTCGCCTTCCATTTTGGAGATCCAAAGCGACGACTTAAACCACCGATAAGAATATAGGCTGAAGCGTCAAATATTTTAGCAGATGGCATGAGAGAAAGTTAAACAACAATCCAAATGTTATATTAGCTTTACCATCTTATTTTGATCGAATAAATTGAATTACGGATTTGTCATTGATAACCGAATGTGCATTGGATGTCATGCCTGCACGGTCGCTTGCAAAAGCGAATACGATATGCCCATTGGTGTGAACCGCACCCATGTGAAATATATTGAAAAAGGAACCTTCCCCAATTCCACCCGAGAATTTTCCGTCCATAGATGCAACCATTGTGCCGATGCGCCTTGTGTTGAAATTTGCCCCACCACCGCACTTTACAATCGTGCTGATGGTATTGTTGATTTTGATAACGATCGCTGCATCGGATGTAAATCCTGTATGCAGGCTTGTCCATATGATGCCCTTTACATGGATCCCAACACAAATACAGCGGCCAAGTGTAATTACTGTGCCCACAAAGTGGATTATGGGTATGAGCCAGCGTGTGTGGTTGTGTGTCCCGTAGAAGCAATTGTGTCCGGAGATTTGGATGATACCAATTCCAAGATCGCTCAACTGGTGGCCAATGAAGACACCATGACGCGAAAATCGGAAAAGATGACGGATCCAAATTTATATTATGTGAATGGCACTTCTGAGATGTTGGATGCAACCGCCACTGATCGAGATTCGGATTACTTGTGGTCTGAACAATCCAAAGGGGTTGGACACTTCGCAAAATATGCTGAAGAGCGTTTGGCCGAGTCCGACACGGAAAATTTATTGGTTCAACTGGCTATGGAGAATTCTGCTAAGACCGGCAAGCCCATTGACCATCGCGCCATTGATAATGTGGCAAAAGAAATCCAAAAAGATGTAGATACAAAAGGAGCTCGAAGAGTGTATGACACTCCCAGCAAAGGTGTTCTTTGGGGATGGGAAGTCCCTGCCTATGTGTGGACAAAAGCACTGGCCACAGGCACATTTATAATGATGACCATTTGGCAATTGTTCTTGGGCGAATTATCACCATCATCCGAAATGATTGGGTTAATCATTTCACTTACTTTTATGGGACTCACCGGCGGATTGTTGGTAAAAGATTTAGATCGTCCTGACCGATTTCTCTATGTATTGCTTCGGCCCCAATGGAAATCTTGGCTTGTCCGCGGTGCATACGTTATTACCATTTTTGGCGGATTGGTTACACTGAAATTATTGGGTCATTTTGTGTCAATCCCCACAGACTGGATTTGGTGGGTCGGTGGTGTGTTAGCCATCCTTGGGGCCATTTATACGGCATTCCTTTTTGCACAAGCCCGAGCACGGGATTTATGGCAAACGCCGATTCAGTCCGCCATCCATATGTTGGTCCATGCTATAATGATGGGATCAGGGGTTATGATGGTGATTGTGCCGGAATCTATTGGAATTATGGTGAATATTTTAATGTTGGGAATTGGTCTGAACTTACTAACCATTGGTAAGGAAATTTTGTTACCCCATGATACACCGGACACAAAGGAAGCTATACGGATGATGACCAAAGGATTCTATTCCAAATATTTCTGGCGAGGGATTATTGTTGGAAATCTGATCCCTGTTATTCTCATTATTTTGGAATGGCCCATTGTAGCAGGAGTTTTGGCTTTGGTGGGGATATTTTTAACAGAGTACGTCCGTATACGCGTACCGCAAATGATACCATTGAGTTAATGATGAAACGAAGTTGGATAGAATCATTTTCAGAATCAATTGGGCTCATCCCCAAAATTTCGGATCGTCCCGATTGGTCCGAAGAATTTGCCATGGAAGGTCCCCGGGAACTCTATAAATATCCAGACCCCAGCGAATGGGACGACTTTACTGAATTGGATCCTGCCGCCTGGCCGAACAAAAAAGAAAAGCATTATTCCATTGTGCCCACTACTTGTTTTAACTGTGAATCGGCTTGCGGACTTTTGGCATATATCGATAAAGATTCTGATGAAGTAAGAAAATTCGAAGGAAATCCTCATCACCCTGGCAGTCGCGGACGGAATTGTGCCAAAGGTCCCGCCACTATTAATCAGATTAATGATACCGAACGGATTTTGTATCCATTAAAACGGATTGGCAAACGGGGAGAAGGCAAGTGGGAACGCATCTCCTGGGATCAAGCTCTGGATGAAATTTCTGAAAAGATTGCCGCATCCATCCGAAAAAGAAAAGATGGTGTGGTCTATCATGTGGGGCGCCCGGGACACGAAGGCTATGCAGAGCGTGTCTTAAAAGCATGGGGTGTAGATGGCCATAATTCACACACGAATATTTGTTCTGCCGGCGCCCGAACCGGCTATGCCCTTTGGCATAAATACGATCGCCCGAGCCCTGACCACACCAATGCAGAAGTGATTTTGCTGGCGTCATCCCATTTGGAAACAGGCCATTATTTTAATCCACACGCCCAGCGGATAATGGAAGGCATGATGAAAGGGGCCAAACTTATAGTTATGGATCCACGGCTTTCTAATACCGCTTCTATGGCTGATGAGTGGATGCCCACTTATCCCGGATCTGAATCGGCAGTTTATATGACCATGGCCAAGATCATTTTAGATGAAGAATTATACGATCGACATTATTTAAAAAATTGGGTGAATTGGGATGAGTATCTGAAAAATCTCCATCCAAATGATCCGGTAGAATTTGATCAATTCATCAAACGATTAAACGAAGAATGGGCAGAGTACACGCCGGAGTTTGCAGCCAAAGAAGCCCAGATTGATGCAGAACAAATTATCCGTGTGGCTCGAATGATTGGCAAAGCGGGAAGTAAATTATCCACCCACGTTTGGCGGGGTGCATCCATTGGGAATCTCGGTGGATGGCAGGTTTCACGGACACTTCATTTATTGAATGTGCTCACCGGTTCTGTCGGTACTGAAGGCGGCACATCGCCCAGTGCATGGAATAAATTCCATCCTGAATTTTTTGATTCTCCCCCTGGTCCTGATGCATGGAATGAACTCAACTGGCCAAAAGAGTACACCATGGCTCATTATGAAATGAGTCAGATTTTGCCCCATTTAATTAAGGATGGCCGGGGAGAGTTGGATGTGTATTTCACCCGAGTTTTCAATCCGGTGTGGACATATCCCGATGGATTTTCTTGGATAGAAATGCTTTCCGATGCAGAAAAAGTGGGCTGCCATATTGCACTGACACCCACGTGGAATGAGACTGCCTTTTTTGCTGATTATGTTCTGCCTATGGGGCATGCATCCGAGCGGCACGACATTAATTCATACGAAACCCAAGCGGGGGTTTGGATTGCATTCCGCCAGCCCGTTTTAAGAGAAAAAGCTCGCCGAGATGGGAAGGAAGTAGAATTTACTTACGAAGTGAATCCAGGCGAAGTGTGGGAAGAAGATGAATTTTGGATCGAACTTTCATGGCGGATTGATAAGGATGACGATTTGGGTATCCGGAAGCATTTTATGAGTCCCTATCGTGATGGTGAAAAGATCAACATTGATGAATATTATCAATACATTTTTGAACATACGGAAGGACTCCCGGAAGCAGCAGAGAAAGAAGGACTCACCGCTTTAGAATATATGCGGAAGTATGGTGCATTCTTGGTGGATGAGAATGTGTACCGAAATAATGAAAAACCATTTTCTGATTCGGATGTAACGTTGAAACCTAATGGACAAATTGAGAAAGATGGAAATGTAGTTGGTCTTGAAGTGGATGGTAAACAATTTGCCGGATTTCCCACCCCGTCCAAACGGCAGGAAATTTATTCACAAACCATGGTGGACTTTGGCCATCTGGAACATGCTACGCCAGGATACAGGATTAAAAGTCACGTCCATTTAGATGAAATGGATCAGGACAAAAATGAGTGCGTGTTGCTTCCTAATTTTAGACTCCCTACTCATATTCACTCCCGCTCGGCCAATGCAAAATGGCTTACAGAAATCGCCCATCGAAACCCAATCTGGATACATACGAAAGATGCGAAACGACTCGGTGTGTATAATGGAGACTTGCTCAAAATCACCACAGAAATCGGCTGGTTCGTAGACAAAATTTGGGTGACGGAAGCCATCAAGCCAGGGGTAGTGGCTTGTTCTCATCATATTGGCCGTTGGCGCCGACAGCAGGATGAAGGGAACCGCTTCATGACCAATACAGTGGAGATTCAGAACATGGGCGATGGAAAATGGAAGATGGAAACAATGGCCGGCATTGAACCATGGGAAACTAATGATCCGGATACGAATCGCGTATGGTGGCGGGATGGTGGCGTCCATCAAAATATTACCCATGCGGCCAACCCCGATCCCATCTCCGGTGCCCATTGCTGGCTCCAGAAAGTGAGCATCTCCAAGCCGAATCCTGATGAGAAGTATGGCGATATTTTTGTGGATACGAATAAATCATTCGAACATTTCAAGAAATGGAATGAATGGGCTAAGGAAAAAGAAACACATCCTGACGGACTCAGAAGACCTTTATGGATGGGTCGACCTTTAACGCCCCAAAAGAATCAGTTTTATATTAAATAGGATTATAATTTCTGGTCCCTTTAAAATAAAAAAACCTAAGTATGAGCGATTTCATTCTAAATATTAATGGCGAGGAAAAACGTGTAAATGTTGATGGAGAAATACCCCTTCTATGGGTTCTTCGAGATTTTCTTGGTTATACAGGAACAAAATATGGTTGTGGACGTGGGCTATGTGGTGCCTGTACAATACACATAGATGGTGAAGCGATTAGATCATGTGTGACACCCACTGACAACCTTGATGAGGATGTAAAGATTACCACAATTGAAGGTCTTTCCGAGAATGATAATCATCCAGTTCAAAAAGCCTGGTTAAAAAAAGAAGTACCGCAATGCGGTTATTGTCAATCTGGGCAGATTATGACAGCCGCAGCCTTTCTTGATCGAAATCCTAACCCAACTAATTCTGATATTGACACTGCTATGAAGATGAATATTTGCCGCTGTGGTACCTATCCAGAAATAAAAAAAGCGATACTGAGTGTAGCTAATGACAAGTCCGAAAATAAGGATACAAAAAATGAATAGAAGGGAATTCATTAAAGTAACCTCCACGGCAGGGCCAGGACTGTTCCTTGGATTTTATTTACCAAATAAATTTGCAGGAGAAAATCTAAATTCAAAAACATTTGAACCCAATGCATGGATAAATGTCCAACCTGATAACTATGTCAAAATCATGGTTGGAAAATCTGAAATGGGACAAGGAGTTATAACTTCACTGCCAATGATCATTGCTGAAGAAATGGATCTGGATTGGTCCAAGGTTATTGTGGAAAAAGCACCAGCAGATCGCAGTAAATATGGCTCGCAAATGACGGGTGGAAGTAATTCAATCTCTAGCAGTTTTATGAAGCTCAGAAAAGCGGGCGCTACCGCACGAGAAATGTTAGTTATTGCCGCATCTGAGTATTGGAGTGTGCCAGAAAATGAGTGTATAACTAATTCAAGCAAAGTCTTCCATGAAAAAACAAATAAAAAAATATCATATGGTGAATTAGCGACTAAAGCCGGTCAGCAATTAATTCCTAAAAATCCTACCCTAAAAAATTCAAAAAATTTTTCTATTATTGGAAAAAATATGAGTAGAAAAGACACCCTGCCAAAGATTAATGGCACAGCGGAATTTGCCCTTGATATAAAATTGGATGGTATGGTTTATGCGACTGTCGTCCACTCTCCAATTTTTGGTGGTAAAGTTATATCATTTGAGAAAAATAGTTTAGACGGTATTAACGGAATCCTTGATATTTTCGAAATTGAAAGCGGGATTGCAATAGTCGGTGATAATACTTGGACTGTTCTTAAAGCTGCCAAAAAAATCAAAATAAATTGGAATGAAGGAGAAGCAAAAGGTGTAAATACTGATCAAATTACAGAAGAATTAATGAAAGCTAGTAAAAAGCGAGGTGGAGTTGTTCGTAAAAAAGGAAATGTTAAAAGGGCACTTAAATCGTCTAAAAATATTTTAGAAGCGATTTATCAATCCCCCTTTCAGGCTCATGCCACGATGGAACCAATGTCATGTACGATATCCGTGGAAGAAACAAAATGTCAAATTTGGGTTGGAACTCAAAATCCAAATGGTGCACTGAAAATTGTTTCTAAACTAACTGGTCTTAAAAAGGAGCAAATAGAAGTAAATGTAACGTACCTTGGTGGCGGATTTGGTAGAAGAAGTTCTAATGACTTTGTAAAGGAATCGGTCGAAATCGCTAACATTGTAAAAAAACCTATTAAATTGACTTGGTCAAGAGAAGAAGATATGCAAAATGATTATTATAGGCCTGCTAGTCTTCATGTAATGAAGGGTGCATTTGACCAAAAAAAGAATTTGACTGTTTGGAAACACAGAATTACTGCACCATCAATTCTTTTTTCACAGTTAGTTACAATACCCTTTCCATTCAAGGAAAAATTAGATCTAATTAGTACTGAAGGAGCAAAACATATACCCTATCAAATACCCAATATGCAGGTGGATTACCAAATGACGAAAACGGACATACCGTTGGGTTTTTGGCGTTCAGTTTATAGTTCTCAAAATGCTTTTGCGAATGAATGTTTTATGGATGAACTCGCTGAAAAAGCGGGTAAAGATCCTATAAATTTCAGACTGGAGTTATTACCTGAGAATTCAAGAGATGCATCCGTGATAGAACTAGTGGCCGATCGTTCCGGATGGAAAAGTTTCAGTAATGGCCCTATATATCAAGGATTTTCATCCCATAAATCATTTGGTACTTGGGTGGCACAGGTCGCTCGAGTATCAGTTGAAAATAATCAGATAAAAGTTCATGAAGTGCATTGTGCGGTGGATTGTGGTTTAGTCATTAATCCAAATATTGTAAAAACACAGATCTCGAGTGCTATCATATATGGATTATCCGCAACACTAAAAAGTAAGATAACAATTGATGACGGAAAAGTGGTAGAAAGTAATTTTGATGACTTTGATGTTATAAGAATGGATGAAACCCCAAAGATTAAAGTTTATCTGGTTGATAGCGATAAACCTCCAAAAGGAGTAGGTGAACCTGGACTACCACCAATTGCACCTGCAGTGACCAATGCTGTATATGTAGCCACCGGAAAACGCTTCCGCCAGCTCCCAATTGATCTGGCTGAATTCCAATCTGGGATTTGAAGGCTATCAATACATCACCCAGAGAATTCAGGCCATCCTGCCCAGAGTGGATGAATTTTTGCCAGTCCATAATATAAACAGTCTCATGGATCTGGGCATGGTATTGGCTAAATTGGATAAACCTAGCAGAAGAAAACTTGATCAAATAATGGGCGTATCATGAAATGTGCGGGACTCATTTTAGCTGCAGGCGAATCATCCAGAATGGGGAGTGAGAAAAAACTCCTGATGCCATTTGATGGAAAGCCCATGGTGAACCATGTGTTGAATGCTGCTATGGATTCCAATTTGGATCATACTTGTGTGGTTGTAGGACATGAAGCTTCAAAGATCAAAACACTTATGGAGAATAAAGAGATCCAGTTTGTAGAAAATGATCAATGGTCTTCCGGCATGACTTCATCCATAGTAGCAGGAGTGCAGCAATTAAATAAATATGATGGCATCCTGATTCTACTGGGAGACATGCCCTTGGTCACTTCCGAATTAATCAATGAAATAATCGATCATGGCACACCGGATAAAATTGTTGTACCTGCGAAAAAAGGAAGGCAGGGGAATCCTGTATTTTTTGGTTCAAAATTTATGTATGACTTAATGAGACTTGAAGGGGATAGGGGAGCCAAAAGTCTGATCCAAAAAAATCTATCATTAGTAATGGAGATTGAAGTTCAATCTGATGCAATTTTTACAGATTTTGATACACATGAAAGTTTAAAGGCCGGTATCGGTGTTGAATAAAGCATTATTTTCGACCATGGCTAATCTGCGACATGAAGGCCGCCCCTTTGTCATCGCCACGGTGATTGCCGTAAAAGGATCGTCATCGGCGAAGACGGGTGATAAGGCGGTCTATGATGAAAAGGGAAAACGGATCATTGGCTACATCGGCGGCGGCTGTGTGGAAAATCGTGTTGGCCAGACCGTCATCGAATCCCTGAACGAAAATAAAACCAGGATGATCGATGTAAACCTGGATAGTGATGATATGGAATTAGGCATACCATGTGGAGGCATGATGACTGTTTTAGTTGAACCCCAAAACCGAACCCAAACTATTCTCATCCGCGGTATGGGCCGCGTGGTGGAAGTGTTGGCTGAACTAGCAGTCACACTTAATTTCAATGTATTGATCCAAACTCAGGAAGATGAGAAGGATCGATATGGATCCGCAGACAAGATTATCACCGAACCATTGGATTTGGGTGAAATTGATGAATCGGTAGATTATTTTATTCTGGCTACTCACCACAGAGATGACCACCATCAATCACTGAGCGCTTTAAATCATGGGATTCCATTCGTGGCCGTGATTGCCAGTCAAAAGAAAGCAGGACTAATCCGGGATCATTTGAAAGATAATAATGTGTCCGATGAAATAATGGAGAATTTTCATTCCCCTGCCGGATTGGATTTGAAAGCACAGACTGCAGAAGAAATCGCTTTAAGCATTATGTCTGAAATTGTGATGTACCGAAATGGCGGTTCCAGAGAATCCATGGGGAAATGAATTCGTGAAACCCATCTATCTCGATAATCAGGCCACCACACCGGTGGATCCACGAGTGACGGAAGCCATGATTCCTTATTTGTCGGAACAATTCGGAAATGCGGCCAGCGTTCATCACGCTTATGGCCGAAAAGCAAAGGAAGCAGTGGAGTATGCCCGAAAAACTTTAGCCAATAACATTAATGCCCTTTCAAAGGAAATCGTGTTTACCAGTGGCGCCACAGAAGCGATCAATTTGGCAATCCGCGGTGTTTGTGAAAAACATCCGGGAAAGGGCCATATCATTACCCAAGCCACGGAACACAAAGCAGTGCTTGATACATGTGAAGCCATGGCCAAAAAAGGATGGGCTGTAACGATTTTGCCGGTGGACACAGAAGGCAGAGTGAATCCTGAAGACCTGAAGAATGCCATTATAGATGAAACAGTTTTGGTTGCCATCATGCATGCTAATAATGAAATTGGCACCATCCAACCCATTGACAAAATCGGTAAAATTTGCAAAGACAAGGGCGTTCTATTTTTGGTGGACGCCTGCCAATCCTTTGGGAAAATTTCAATTGATGTGAGTGAAATGCACATTGATTTGTTGGCCGCAACAGCACACAAGATTTATGGCCCTAAGGGAATCGGTATGTTATATACACAAAGCAAGGGTCCCAAAGTAAAAATGGTGGAACAGATTACAGGTGGTGGTCATGAACATGGCCGGCGGTCGGGTACCCTGCCTGTCCATCAAATTGTGGGATTTGGGAAAGCGATTGAGATTTGTGATCCGGCCGAACATAAAGTAATGGCTGACCTTCAAAAAACGCTGATTTATGGCATTTCATCTATCCATCCGGATGTGGTAATGAATGGGAGTTTGGATCATCGATTGGCAAACAATATTAATATAAGTTTCCCCAGATTGGATGCAGAGACGCTCATCATAAAAATGAAGGGGATTGCCTGTTCTACCGGTTCGGCCTGCAGCAGTGCCAACCTGGAACCATCTCATGTGTTAAAAGCGATCGGACTCAAAAATGAGATGGCACATAGTTCAATCCGCTTTAGTCTTGGCAGATTTAATACTGAATCAGAAATTCAATCAGCTATTCAAGAAATAAATAAAACGGTCACTTTAATAAAGGAAAAATCAACGCATTATCAAATGATGAATGCTTAAATTAGGCTAGAATTAGTAAACAAATTCTTTTAGCCAACTGACCTAAACCCAACACTATGGACATGGTCTGCGGCCGGTACGGTTCTGACGGAAACATCAGAATTTGCTCCCGATTCCCGATCCGCCAGCTGGGATGACTTGGAATGAGAATGGAAAACACAACACACATCCATCCACCCATGGATCGCAGTGTTACGTCTGCGTATCCCACGATCGTAGATCGCCACGATCGCACATTCAATTACCTTCGTCTCGCTGTCAATGAATATTGCAATCTCCGCTGTATTTACTGCATGCCTGAAGAAGGCGTCCCTTTTCGCAACAAAGATCAACTTCTCTCCAAGAATGAGATTAAGCGGTTGCTCTCTGTGGTTTCGAAACTGGGTGTATACAAAATTCGATTCACCGGCGGAGAACCCTTACTCCGAAAGGATATACCCGAATTAGTAAATTATACAAAAAATCTTCGGGGAGTTGAATCAGTCCATTTGACGACGAATGGCATTTTGCTCCATGAATATATTGATGATTTAGCGGATGCCGGTCTTTCCGGAATCAACATCAGTTTAGATACATTGCAACCGGATCGGTTCCAGTCCATCACCAGGAGAAGTGGGTTGGACCAGGTAATAGCAAATATTCATCTTGCAATCGCATCTCAAATCCCTTCAGTAAAAATTAATGTGGTAGCCATGCGTGATTTCAATCATGATGAGTTGGTGGATTTTGCAAACTTGACCATGGATAACAACATTACAGTTCGCTTCATTGAACTCATGCCATTTGATTCTCACCAAATATGGAAGACGGGAAAATTCTACCGAGCCGAACATATTGTGGAAGACCTGCATAGCCAAACTGATCAACTCCAATCTGTGGACGGATCAAGCACAGAACATTATATTTTTCGGATGAAAGGCGCCAAGGGAAAGATCGCCGTTATTCCTGCTTTTTCGAGAAATCTTTGTGGTGCATGCAATCGGATTAGAATCACGGCTGATGGGAAATTATTGAACTGTCTTTATAGCCAAGATGAGACCAATTTGCGAGATGCCATGCGTGATGGGGCATCGAACGAAAAAATTCAATCTATGATTGGGGCATCATTTTTAAATAAACACGTGGATGGTTGGTCTGCCCAACAAAATAATGGAGTGCATCGAGAATCCATGACACAAATCGGTGGTTAATAAAGGAAATATTATGAGTGAATTTTCACATATAGACAAATCAGGAAACGTCAACATGGTAGATGTGACGGATAAAGATTCTACTGTACGGATGGCCAAAGCGGAAGGTAAAATTTCCATGAAACCGGAGACTATTTCTGCCATTCAGGATGATGCAGTTCCCAAAGGAAATGTGTTGACCACGGCAAAGATTGCCGGCATACAGGCGGCGAAAAAAACGGCGGAAATGATTCCCATGTGTCATCAATTGAATCTATCATTCGTGGATGTTGAATTTGAAATTAGCTCTGATGTTATTTTGATTCGTTCAACAGTTAAAACGAAAGAAGCAACGGGAGTAGAAATGGAAGCGCTCTCGAGTGTATCCAGTGCTGCACTCACCATTTATGATATGTGCAAGGCGGTGGATAAAACCATGGTAATTGGTGAAATCAAATTAGTGAAAAAGCTTGGTGGAAAGTCAGACCATGCATCGGAATACCGTCCAAAATTTGGGGTGATCACGTTAAGTGACAGCGTAGCCATGGGCAACAATGAAGATAAATCTGGTGAAATATTAGCCAGTGGATTTTCTGACTCTGGTTGTGAAGTTGATCATCGCTTGGTTTTGGAAGATGGGTCTAATCTATTGGTGCCCACTATTCAAGATTGGATCGATGGCGGAGTTGAATTGATCCTAATCACTGGCGGCACTGGGTTGGGTCCAAGGGATTTAACCATTCAAACTGTAGAGGCATTATTTGATTCAAAATTGCCGGGGATCGATCAGGCCCTCCATGCATATGGAAGGAGTAAAGTGAAAACGGCCATGCTTTCCCGACTGACAGCAGGTGTGGTGAATGGAGCAATAGTGATATGCCTGCCCGGTAGTCCCGGTGCGGCAAAGGATGCGGTGCAGGTGTTGATACCAACTATTTTTCATTCATTTCATATGATGAAAGGTGAAAGGCATTAATGGAATATTTGTTACCCATTTTATTTTTATTTGTTGCCTTCATTTACTCTTCAGTAGGATTGGGTGGCGGTTCATCCTACACGGCACTCATGGCCATGTTGGGTGTGAGTTATACGTTAATCCCCACAACATCCCTTACATTAAATTTGGTGGTGACCTTTATAGGTATGGTCAACTTCTGGCGAAATGGACACAGCCGACTGGATTTAATCGGACCGTTCTTAATTACATCGATTCCGATGGCTTATTTGGCAGGATCTTTGGATTTGCCAGAATTCATTTTTCAGATCATACTCATAAGTACATTAATTCTGGTAGCTATACGGATCTATGTTATTAATGGATTGACCTTTTCATTTCAATTATCCAATGGACAAAAATGGGCCATGATCATTGGGTTGGGGACTGTTCTCGGATTTATTGCCGGAGCAGTCGGGATCGGCGGGGGAATCTATCTTGTCCCCTTGATTATCATGTTTGGGTTGGGTACAGCAAAAGAAGCGGCAGCAGCTGGAGCAATATTCATTTGGGTGAATTCATTGGCGGGCTTTATAGCAAGGTTTCAGGCTGGTACTTTTGATTCTGATTTTATTTTTCCATTAATCGGTGCAGTTGTTGTGGGAGGTTTCGCCGGATCTTATTTCGGCTCGGTTAAATTTGATGCAAAGACCATTCAAAAAGTCATGGGCGGTATCATCATTGTGGCCATCATCTTTTTAATACAGAAAATGATATGATCTCATTTCAAGAAGCCAAGTCAATTGTTGATGAAAATCTGTTTCAGTTAGATCAGGATAAAGTACCTTTAAGTGATTCAACAAATCGGGTTCTGGCCGAAGATGTGGAGGCGTCCATGCCGTCTCCACGGTTTGATAATTCTGCCATGGATGGATTTGCAGTTTGTGCGGCAGATACAATTGGCGCATCCCAAGAAAATCCAATTGAATTAAAAATGGTCAGCGTCAGTTCAGCCGGATCGCCATCGGATGTAGTGATTGATCCCGGAGAATGTGCCCAGTGTATGACTGGTGCAGCCATCCCAAAAGGTGCCGATGCGATTGTGATGGTTGAAGATACCAGCGGATTTACCGATAATAAAATAGTTCAAATCATGATTGAAACCACTCCCGGAAAACATATCCGAATGGAAGGAGAAGAAATCAAAAAAGGGGACGTGCTGATTAAAAAGGGGACAAAAATCACACCCGGCGAAATTGGCACGTTGGCCACATTCGGGATTGATAAAGTAAGCGTATCAAATAAACCGCGTATCGCCATTTTTGGAACAGGGAATGAATTGGTAGAGGCTGGGAATACATTAGAACCGGGACAGATCTATAATTCCAATTTATATGTATTTGCGGATTTGGCTGAAAAGGCCGGCACGGAAGTAGTCATGCGGGATGTGATTCAGGATGATAAAGCATCATTAAGACATTTTTTATCTGACGCATTGGACTCATGCGATGTAGTGATTTCATCTGGCGGTGTGTCCATGGGGCGGTATGATTATGTCCGGGATGTATTTATGGAATTGGGCGTGAAAGAACATTTCTGGAAGGTGGCCCAAAAACCTGGGAAGCCACTCTTCTTTGGCACAGGTCAGGACACATTAATATTCGGATTGCCTGGCAATCCGGTCTCATCTTATATAGGATTTATGGAATGGGTTTGGCCAGCTTTGGAAACAATAATGGGGAAAAACACTTCGGAACCATTGACGGGAAAATTAACAGAATCCTTCCCCAGAGAGCCCGTGAAAAAACGATTTCTTTTTGGAAAGGTATGGATTGAAAACGGCCAGTTGGTGTGTCGTCCCGCATCAAAAGTGGGATCCCACATGCTCACATCGTCCTTGGATGCGAATTGTATATTAGCTGCTGAGCCCGGAGATGGAATATTAAATGTAGGTGACAACATATTGGTAAACGAGTTACCGTGGAAGAATCTTTCATGATTATAACCCCCAAAGAATTAAATGAACGAAAATCTGAACTGACCGTAATTGACGTCCGACCAATTGATCAAAGGACAGAATTTCCCATGGAAGGATTGAATACTGTCCTCACCCGAAATGGCGCAGGAATTAATGGCCAAAAAGTATTGGTGTGCCAATTCGGAATTGTGACGGAAGGGATGATCATTGAAGATGAATTAGACGATACATTCAGTTTGTTGGGCGGCGCACAGGCATGGGATGAATTTTATCTTGAGCAGAAAGATTTGAGCCGATGGTCCCGTCAAACTGTTTTGCCGGAGATTGGAATTCAAGGTCAGAAAAATATCTTGAATGCAAAAGTGGCTATCGTTGGTGTGGGCGGATTAGGATGTCCGGCGGCTCAATCATTGCTCACCGCTGGTGTGGGGCATCTCCAATTAATTGATGGAGACGTTGTTTCATTATCCAATTTGCATCGCCAGCCTTTATACAGTCCCGATGATGTGGAAAAAAAGAAAGTAGAAGTGGCAAAAGAAAAATTGAATGGGTTTAATTCAGAAACTTCCATTCATATTTCAGATGCATATTTAGATGAAAAAAATGCTAATGAATTTTTGGCAAATGCGGATGTAATCATTGATGCAACGGACAATATTCAAACACGCCAATTAATTGACAAAATATCTAAAAAGAAAAATACTCCAATGGTCTATGGTGCACTATTTCGATTCGAAGGACAGGTATCCGTGCTAAATATGGATGGCAGTCCCGGTTATGCTGAATTATTTCCCGAACCGCCTTCTAGTGGAGATACTTGCGAAGACGCAGGCGTAATGGGAATGCTCCCGGGAATTATTGGGAATATCCAAGCCTTGGAAGCAGTCAAATTAATCGTCGGAGTAGAACCCAATTTGATCGGGAAACTACTTATCTATGATGGCATGAATCATTCAACAGAAATAATAAAAATTTGAAAATGAAGATTAAAATTAAATGCTTCTCCCAAGTCAAATATGCATTGGGTGAAAATGAAATTGATTTGGAATTAAATCCGGGAACTACCACAAGTGATTTAGAGCAGATCATCCGGGAAAAATCTGATGGGAAACTGGATGGCGTCTCATTAAGAGTGGCCGTAAACCAACAATATCAGTCAGAAGAAACGATATTAACTGATGGTGATGAAGTGGCTTTCATCCCACCTGTTCAGGGTGGATAGATGATTACCGTTGAAATTATCACCGGCCCCATTATTCCATTCCCATCCAATGATGATCACCAACAAGATGGGGCAGAATTGGTCTTCAACGGTCGCGTTCGGGATTCAGAACATGGCCATAAAATTATCGCTTTAGAATACGAGCAATACGAAGGTATGGCTGAAACAGAACTCACCCGATTGGCAGAAGAGACCTGCCAAAAATTTCCCATCAATAATCTGTTTTGCAAACACCGAATGGGAAGAGTTGGGATTGGTGAAACAAGCCTTAATGTATCCATTTGGGCCAAGCATCGGAAAGAAGCCATCGAAGCCATAGATTGGTTCATCTTTGAACTCAAGAAACGAGTGCCCATTTGGAAATGGGCCATTCATCCGGACGGTACAAAAGTCCCAAGTGAATGTGCGCACTGACAAATAAATTGTACTAAATTGATTTCTTAAATGTTAGGATTTTCGAACCAAACTATCGCCGATCTCCTTTATTGGGTCACGCGAAAAAAGTGGCTGATTGCCGCATTTGCTATCAGCATTTTTCTATTTTATTTCCCATCACCGGAATCCTTATCTCCCGAGGGTCATCGCACGCTCATCATTGTTGTCATTGCGCTCATTCTGATTATCGGTGAAGTGATTCCACTGCCTGCTGTGGCCATTTTAATCCTGATTTTAGAAGTGGTGTTTGGGATTGATACGCCCAACGGGGTGGCCACATCATTCATGAGTGATGCGGTATTTTTCATCATGGGATCTCTCATGATGGCCGTAGCCATTGTAAGCCAGGGATTGGACAAACGGTTGGCTCTGGGTATTATTAAACTCACAGGGAATAAAACATGGCGTATCGTTTTTGGCTTTGTAGCCATTTCATCCATTCTATCATCCTTTATAGGTGAACACACAGTGGCAGCCATGATGCTGCCCGTGGCATTGACCTTGATTCGAAATACAAGTGATGATCCCAAAACTGTCCATCGATTGTCCACCATTCTATTATTTTCAATTGCCTATGGATGCGCCATGGGCTCCATAGGCACCCCATCCGGTGGTGGGCGTAACGTGATTATGATAGGATATATTTCTGAATTTGGATTGGGTACTATTTCCTATTTGGATTGGATCAAATATGCCTATCCAATGCTGTTATTGGAAATCCCCATCGCGGCGGCATTGCTCTGGATGACGTTTAAGCCCGATCAGCGAATTCTTGATTCAGCCGTACGGAAGCTAAAGGTCAAGGTTACGAAAGCTGGAAAAATGACCGGTAATCAAATGATGGCCATTGGCATTTTCGTTCTCGTATTTCTTGGATGGATATTTTTGAGTCCTTATCTGGGGCTGGGGATTGTGGCCTTGATTGGTGTATTTCTTTATCTATCTTTTGGACTCATCGAATGGCATGATATTAATCGTAATACAAACTGGGGTGTAATTTTATTATTTGGCGCAGCTATTTCACTGGGGATTCAAATGAAAGAAACCGGTGCTGCAGAATGGGTGGCAACTCAGTCAATTAACGGCATGAGTATTTTCATTAATGATCTCGGATTTATGCAATGGTTCATTTCCGTTTTTCTCACAGGCATACTCACCAACTTTTTAAGCAATGCGGCTACTGTGGCCGTGCTTGGACCGGTCGTTTTAGACATGGGCGGAAACCCAATTATTCTCGGTATTTCCACATCCATCGCATCGGCCTTTGCCTATTTAACAATTGTAGCATCACCCACATGTATGATTATACATTCCAGCGGGCTGGTGAAATCAAGTGATTACCTTAAAGCAGGATGGAAGCTGTTTGTCATTTCTATTTTCCTTCTTTTCTTAATCTCAAACTTATACTGGCCATATTTATCATGAAATTTCTCATTGCAGTCGGAAGTAAAGACTATTCTGGTCCCACCCTTGAATTAGGCATGCGCGTTGCCAAGGCATTTAACGCTGCTGTAGATATCGTCTATGTGGGCGATAAGATTAGCGCATTCAGTACATCAGAAGTGATTCTCGCTCAGGAGAACCTTGCGAACTGGGAGTTGGACCGGCAAGGTGTAGATGTACTCCAATGGGCTTATGAATATTTAGTTGATAATAAATATATCAAATCTAAAAGTGATGAATTCAATACGGATAAACTTGTCCAAACTGATGATGATCGATGTGAAGTCCATCTAGAAGGGCGAATGACGCAAGAAGTGGGACTCATCTTAAGAAATGGGGAAATTATCCAGCAGTTGAGAGATGAAGTGAAACGGAGTGAAATAGATGTGACCTTTATTGGTGCCAGTAAAAAACGGCGTATGATCCATGACCTTATTCAATATATTGATAGTTCAATTTTTGTGGTGAAGAATTATGATAGGGCCCGAAACTATAAATTGTTATTGGCTGTGAACGATGCACCCAATACTAAAAAAGCACTAAAATATGGCGTTAGGGTGGCGGAAGCATTTGAATTGGATGTAAATGCCATTACGATTTCAAATACTGAAGAATTTAGATCTGATTATCGAGAAGCCTCGAATTGGGCCGATAAATTTCTACGAAGGGCGGGGGTAGATCACCAAGTGAATTTGGTTCACGGTAAATTTATTAACTTAATGAATGAAACTGCAAAAGATGATCATATTATAGTTATGGGCAATTCTACAAAAAGTCCCCTGACAAAATTCTTTACAGGGAGTAAGCCACTCAATGTGTGTGAACAATGTGATTGCCCTGCTTTAATTGTAAAATAATAAGGAGTCTAAAATGGCTGTAAAAGTAAATAACCGAAAAGCCGGTGATGACCAATTTGAGCGAGCGGCTGAATTGATTGGCCTAAAAGATAATATCAGGGATTCCTTGAAGATGCCCGACCGTGAATTAATGGTTGAAGTACCTCTGCGAAAAGATGATGGTACATTACAAAGTTTCCGTGGTTACCGTGTTCAGCATAATAATTCTAGAGGGCCGTTTAAAGGAGGTATCCGATATCATCATGAAGTGGACCTGGATGAGGTCCGTTCTTTAGCATCTCTCATGACATGGAAAACGGCATTGGTTGATATTCCATACGGCGGTGGAAAAGGAGGTATCACGGTTAATCCTCATGAATTGAGTGAGCGGGAATTGGAACGCCTGTCTAGGAGATTTTTTAGAGCTATTGATCCGATTATTGGGGTAAATAAGGATATTCCTGCTCCTGATGTAAATACAAATGCACAGATAATGGCTTGGTTTGTGGATGAATATGGACAGCTCCATGGTCACACGCCTGGAATAGTTACTGGAAAGCCAATAAACCTTGGCGGTTCTCTAGGCAGGGAAGCTGCAACCGGTAAGGGTACCGCTATTATTACTCGTGAAACTGCAAAACGCTATGATATAGATTTAGAAGGAGCGTCTGTTGTAATACAGGGATTTGGTAATGTCGGATCTTATACAGGTAAATTCCTCTCAGAGATGGGTTGTAAAATTATTGCAGTTAGTGATGTGCATGGAGGGTTACATGAGCCAGATGGTTTTGATGTACCATCATTGTTTAAGTACAATTATGATAATCGGACGGTAAAAGATTGTGGACAAGGTAAAACATTGAGCAATGAAGAATTACTGGGCCTAGAATGTGATTTTCTCATTCCTGCCGCATTGGGAGGGGTGATCCATAAAATGAATGCTGATCAATTAAAATGTAAAATTGTTATAGAAGCAGCCAATGGACCTATAACACCGCCTGCATCTGAAATTTTATATGATAAAAAGATACACGTGGTACCAGACATTTTAACAAATGCAGGTGGCGTAACTGTTTCCTATTTTGAATGGGTACAGAATCTCCAACAGTTTCAGTGGGATGAAGATGAGGTGAATGAAAAGCTGGCGAAACGTATGGTGAGAGCTTTTAATGAAGTCAGTTCATTTTGCGATGAGAAGAAAACATCACTGCGTTTAGCCGCTTTTGGTGTCGCTATTGATCGGGTAGCTCATTCATTCGAATTAAGGGGTATCTAATTCATTTACTTTAAAAATGATAATGAGTGTAATTTCAACAATCATTTGTTTCAACAATTTCGAAAATAATTAGGAGAGAAACATGGATCTGATACATCCAATATTTAAATGGCTTCATATTATTGCCGGCGTACTATGGATTGGCCTGCTCTATTTCTTTAACTGGGTCAATGGCCACTTTGCTGCCACCATGGATGCCGATACAAAGCGAAAGATTGTACCCGAGCTCATGCCCCGTGCGCTCTACTTTTTCCGCTGGGGAGCTGCATGGACATGGTTTACTGGATTTATTCTGCTATTGATTGTTTTTTATCATGGTGGACTCACTTTTGATGATGGTGGCAGTTGGGGCACAGAAGCATTCGTCATGATCGCCGTTACATTCCTCGGCGTATTTTTATACGACTTTCTGTACAAAAGCGGTCTTGCATCCAATGTTAGACTAATTACGATTGTCAGCTTTGTCTTAGTAGCAGCCGTGGTATATCTCATGAAAGAATGGGCAGGGTTCAGCTACCGTTCGTTTAATATCCATTTGGGTGCCCTTTTTGGCACCAATATGGCTTTCAATGTGTGGTTCAGGATTTGGCCGGCCCAACAACAAATCATTACAGCTATTAAGAATGGTGAAGCGCCGGATGGATCATTGGTGGCACTTGCCGGGCTGCGATCAAAGCACAATACGTATATGAGCGTCCCTTTGATTTGGACCATGATTAACCAGCATACTACCGTATTGGCTGGCGGTAACTTTGGTGTTACTGCTTCCACAAACTGGTTAGTGCTAATGATTATTGTGGCTCTAGGATGGCATATTGTTTTCCAGATTTATAAAATATCTGGGAAAGTCCAAGGCTTCTAAATCGAAAACTAAGTTCAATTGAAAGAGCCCTGTGTTAAACAATAGGGCTTTTTCATTTTTTTACCCTATGAGTGATCAGCAAGAAAAACGAAATAAATTAGAATAATGGTTAGATAAACAAAATCATACCATGGAAATGCTCAGGACGTTGATAACGATCCTGGTGCTGATACTCCAAATCTATATTTAATGTATATTATACATTAATATCCCCGCCTTTAATGATCTTAACATCATAAATGAGGAAATGTATGCGTCAATTACTTTTATCCATATTTTTCATATCCATTATTTCAGCCCAAAATGCAGACTATTTTCAACAGTATGTTGCCTATGATATTGAAGTTACATTAAATGATTCGGATCACACGTTATCCGCATTTGAAAAACTCACCTATAAAAACAATTCACCAGACACACTTAATTTTATCTGGTTTCATATTTGGCCCAATGCTTATAAAAATGATTCAACTGCCTTTGCAAAACAAAAGGGAAGTGAATCCAAATTTGCGAAGGCCGATTCCTCCCAACGTGGATTCTTAGATAGTTTAGATTTTTCAGTAAATGGCCAAAAAGCAAATTGGACATACCACGAGGAATGGATTGATGTAGTTAAACTTGAATTGAATCAACCGTTATCTCCCGGAAACTCTATTATTATTGAAACACCCTTTTATGTGAAAATTCCCGATCAATTTTCACGCCTTGGCCACACGGGTCAGCATTATGAAATCACTCAATGGTATCCCAAGCCGGCGGTTTATGATCATAAAGGATGGCACCCTATGCCCTATTTGAATATGGGTGAATTCTATTCAGAATTTGGATCATTTGATGTGAAGATTTCCTTGCCAAAGGATTACCGTATTATGGCCACTGGTGATATTGTAAATGGTAAGACAGAATATGCATGGCTGGATTCCCTAGTAGGTGTTGCAGATTCGATTCATCGCTTACCCGAAGAAGAATTGAAACAATGGACAAAATCTCATTCAGAATCGAGAGGTGATCAAGAATCCGATTCTTCGAGTATTGAAATGAAGACCCTTCACTTTCACCAAGAAAACGTCCATGATTTTGCATGGTTTGCAGATAAAACGTGGATGATTCGTAAAGGAAAACTTGAATTAGGTGATGAAAAAAGGAAGGTAACGCTCTGGTCATTTTATATGCCCAAAAATGCAGAACAGTGGTCGAATTCGATTGAATACCTCCATGATTCAGGATATTGGTACAGCAGGTATTATGGAGATTATCCATATAATCATATTACAGCAGTGGATGGAGATATGTCTGCCGGTGGTGGTATGGAATATCCCAATATTACAGTCATTTCATCTATGCCCAGTAAGGCCATGTTAGAAATGGTCATTATGCATGAAGTTGGTCACAATTGGTTTTATGGCATCCTCGGAAGCAACGAGCGATACCATACATGGATGGATGAAGGACTGAATGAATATTCCAGTATTCGCTATTGGGAGGATAAATATGGCGATACTGGTGAGCGCTTTGTTATATCAGAATTTGTTCAAGACAAGCTGGGGATCGCCAAAAATTTGCAATTCAGTTTTTATGAATATTTTGCCTATGCCATGTTAGCTAAAAGTAAAAATGTACAGCCACTGAATCTTAGGGCAGACGAATATAAAGAGGCCAATTATGGATTGAATTATAATAAAGTTTCAGTATTCACGCGATTTCTTCACCATTATTTGGGTGAAGATAAAATGGATGAAATTATGCAGGACTACTATGAAACTATGAAATTCCGCCATCCTTATCCTGAAGATTTTCAGGCCATCTTTGAAAAACATACAGATAAAGATCTCAGTTGGTATTTTGATGGCGTGCTGGAAACTACCGATTACTTGGATTTCTCAATTAAAAAGACAAGGAATCAATATACAATCTCAAATAATGGAGACCTCAAAACGCCCGTTGAGGTCGTCTTCTTTGGCCAAGATCATATAGTGCTTGAACGGCGTTGGATTGAGGGTATCAATTGGCGGGAAACCATTGAAGGTCCAAAGGATACATGGTATGCCATCATAGATCCCGATGAACATATGCCCGATATCAATAGAGCCAATAATGCTACACGACGAGAACTTCACTTTAATTGGGTTTGGGACCAGCCAACCTTTTACGATCACGATATTAACATTCTGCCTTGGCTTTTCAGTTACAACCATTACAATGGATGGTCTCCGGGGATGCTTTTTTATAAAGGGTTTCTATTTGGATATGATAACAAGATGATTACTGCTAGACCTATGTGGGATATTCAAAATAATGAACTTGTGGGAAAAGTGGGTGTAACAAAAATGTATGATCCAAATGATCGGTTTGATTTTTTAAGATTTAGAATAACTGGATCAAAATATGAAGGCCGCACCGGATTAAAGCTTTCTTATAGCGGAGAAGCGACTAAGGAAGGTCTAAATAAAGTATTTTTATTTGATTTGAATTACAGCAATCTGGATTCAACTGCATTAGATCCGAACCTTTATACGTCAGGTGTTCATACAACTTTATTGATGAAATATGGACTATCTAAAAATTTCGATGGTGTGTTGAATCAGGCAAAATGGGATATGGGAATTAATGGATCAGACTATTTTTCAAAACTATGGACGGAAGCAAATTTAAAATTCAAATTCTCGAAGAAAATTAGAACGGATATACGAATATGGGCCGGATCATTTTTGAATGATAAAGATGTACCAAAGCAGTATCGTTCATATTTGAGTGGTGGCGTGGATCCATACTTTTCATCTTTGGTCATGGATCGGACAGGGAAGTCTGGGTTGGCAGTTCTTCACAATCAATATATTCAAGATGGCCCAAGTATACGCGGACTGGTATTGGATGAAAAGGGCATACCTTTATCTGCATCCGGGTTTACTTGGGGGATAAATATTACTCCCACTATTCCACTATATCTAGATGTGGCAGGTGGTAAGGATTTTAATGAGACATATTCGGCGGTCGGTCTCAAATTGGGTCCCATCATTATACCCTTATATCAAAGTTGGGAAGTGGATCAGAAATCAGTAAAAGACTGGCAGTGGGTTAAAGAGAGAATCCGGATTTCGATTAGAGTCGAAGGATTGAAACTTCAAATTCCTTAATTTTAATTATTTATAATCGAAGTCTTTTTCTCGGGGTTAAAAAGGGTTAAATTCACTCCGTTTTTAACGCCACTTTATTTAGGATTGAGCCACATATGTCTAAATGGACCAAAGACCAATTTGTAGAAGATTTACGCAATAAATGTTCCCGTGAAATTGCAAAAATCGGCGAACGAATTATCGAATTTTCTGAAGAACATGCGAGTGAAATGTCATGGGGTAGGGGAGATGACCACGGCACCTTCACGTTTCGCTGTAATTCTGATTTTGGTATGCTGCCATTATTTCACATGACATCAGATGGTCAGTTGAACATGCAGGTGAATTTTCTCCGGGAAAAAGAGCTACCCAAAATGGTACTCCGGGATATGATTGTTAAAATGGAAGCCAACTTTTTACGAGATTACGATGAAGATTCTTATCCTGTAGATTCCTATGAAGAGATGGAATACATGTTTCATACCTACGGTCAGGTTGACAAGTTCTTAAGCTGCATGGAAGGTGTCGTATACCGATTGAAGCAGTAAAATTGGATACAATTCAATATGTAATTGGCGCCCTGCTGGCACTGGTCGGCGGGGCGTTTTCATTTTATTTCGATGCTGTTTACAAAGAGCGCATCTCATCCAAACAGTTTTGGGTGCCCAATTTTTGCCGAATGGATTCTAATGACTGCACTACAATTGTAGACACAAAATATGGTCGTGTCATTGGGAGAACTAATGCACAAATTGGAGGATACTTTCTTCTCATTTATGCGCTCCTTTTGATAGGTGTACCACTCCAAATAATTCCTTCAATGATACCATTTTTCATCGGCCTGCTTACCATTTTATTTGGGCTGTATTTGATCTTTGGTTTAATGCGACTAAAAACGCTATGTCCAATTTGCATTACCGTCCATGGATTGAATCTTATCATATTTATCCTACAATGGGTATAAATTATCAGTATGGGAACCTCACTATATCTCCTCATCATGATTCTGTTTATATTTATTGGGATCGTGGTATTCATTGCTCGTGCCAATCGACCCGAGGATGCCTATCTTGATATTGAAACTGAATCGTGGGAATGTCCTGATTGTAGTTTTCATGTCCAGGTAGGAGATACATGCATTTATTGTCAAACCAAAAAAATATAATGGACCGATTTCCCATTTATGAACCCATGACAGTTTTCACCGATATCCTAATCACCATTTTTGGTATATGGTTTGGACGAATAATTTATATGTGGTTTACGGTCCGATTGATGGAAGTGCATTTTCATTTTGCCAATTATTTTTTTCTGGTGGCATTCACTGCATCCATGGGTGCCTTGTTCCATGTGTTTTATCCCGAATATGAGACCATCCGGGATTTTTTATGGAAATTGACTATGCTTGGGATGATTTTTTCTGTGTTTGCAATGCTCATGGGAACAGTCTATTATTTATTACCATTTGAAACAATACAATGGGTGAAATGGATTATCGTAGCCACCATGGTGCCCTTTATTGTTTGGTTCTATGTTGACCATGATCTCATGAATGCAGTCAAGTTATATATACCCAGTACAATTTTAGTCATAATGGTCATGGCCTATGGGTGGTTGGGAAAAGGTGATATTGGCGCCGCATGGGTATTAAGCGGATTATTGGTAACACTTTTTGGTGCATCCTTTACTGTAACCAAGATAGGGTTCCACCAACATTTTAACCATAACGATATTTTTCATATCATCCAGATTGCGGGGATGTACCTCATATATCGAGGCACCATGTTATTATCAAATTATGGAATGAAATAATGGGTTAAAAAGGCCCATTGGGATTCAAATATAAAGGCTAAATTCTCGCTCAATTTTTCAAGGAAAAACAGTGGATATCCAACTTAAAGAATTAAATGCATATGCGCGCGAAGTTACGATTGACCTCTCATGGTCCGAAATCGAGCAGGACTTCGAAAAATCCATTAAAACATTTTCTAAGCGTGTGAAACTACCGGGCTTTCGTCCGGGGAAAGTCCCACACAAGGTATTGATGAAACAGTTTCAGCCATCTATAGAAGCGGACTTTGTAGAGCATTCAGTCAACACCTATTATCTAAAAGCCCTACAAGAAAAAGAGATTGTCCCTGTAAATATGGGGAGTGTCAGTGACGTCCATTTTCATCATGGTGAGCATTTTAAATTCAAAGTAGCATTTGAGATTGAGCCTAAAGTTAAACTTCCAAAACTAAAGAAGAATAGCCTCAAACTTGAGAAAACGACCTATGTCACTGATGATGAAGATATCGATATGGCTATTGATGAAGTACGAAATGGACATGCAGAAGTCCAAACCGTTGAGGATGGTGCCAAGGTTGATGATTTCGTGATTTGCGATTTGCAGGAAGTGGATACATCCGGATTACCTATCATTGGGAAAAAATTAGAAACACGTTATGTTAAAGTCGGTCAAATACCATTTGATGGAGATAATCAAAAAAAGTTAGAAGGTGTAAAACCGGAAGACAAAGTCCAGGTCATGGTACCCACAGATGACCAAGGTAATACGGGGACATTTGAATTATCCGTAAAAAATGTAGAACGGCAGGTATTGCCGGCAGTGGATGAGGACTTTGTTAAAATTGCCGATCCTGAAGCAAAAGATATGGCGGATTATCGTCAGCGTATTCAAGATCGATTAGACAAAGTCTATGCGCAACGAACTGACGAAGCCTTTGACCAGCAACTATCCGATGCCATGATTGAAAAAACCAATCCGGAGTTTCCACCATCCATGGCTGAATCCTACTTAGGTCATATGGTAGATGATGTAACCAAGCAAAATCCACAAGGCCAGGAATTGGATAAAGAAAAGGTAAAAGAAGTTTATAAGCCAATTGCGGAGAGAAACTTGAAATGGTATCTGATTCGTAATGCAATTATTGCGGATCAATCTTTTGAAATATCTAAAGATGACGTGACGTTAGAAATTGATCGAAGAAAAGAAGCCAATCCGAGCCAAGCCAAAGAAGTAGAAAAATTCTTTAAGAAGCCCAGTAATCGATCCAGACTTGAAGATGATTTAATGGAAAAGAAAATCTTGGCTTATTTGGGAGAATTTGCGAAAATCAAAGCGGTTAAAGTCAATACAAAAGACCTTCGTAAACGATCTAAGGCGAAAGCAAAATAAAAAATGAGTAAAGATACCCTAAATCAATTGATTCCAATGGTAGTGGAGCAGACTGGTCGGTTTGAGCGGGCCTATGACATTTATTCCCGGCTATTAAAAGAACGAATTGTATTTTTGGGTACACCCATTGATGATACGGTGGCATCCGTAATTATTGCACAATTGCTTTTCTTAGAAGCGGAGAATGGTGAAAAGGATATTCATCTCTATATTAATTCTCCCGGCGGCATCATTACCTCAGGAATGGGTATTTATGACACTATGAATTATATAAAACCGGATGTGGCCACTATATGTATGGGGCAGGCTGCAAGTATGGGTGCATTCTTATTAAGTGGAGGCGCAAAAGGAAAACGGTCAGCACTTCCCAATGCGCGGATTATGATCCATCAACCCTTGGGTGGGGCGGAAGGGCAGGCCTCGGATATTAAAATTCAAGCTGATGAAATTTTACGTTTGCGTACCAATTTGAATAAAATTCTAGCCAAGAATACCAAGCAAACATTGAAAAAAATTGAAAAAGATACGGATCGAAATTTCTTTATGAGCTCAGAAGAAGCGAAAAATTACGGTTTGATTGACACCATTATTTCGGAAAGTAAGTAAATGGGGCAAATGCGAATTCCCACTCCATTGGATATAAATGATGGTAATACCGATTCATCCTTCCCCGTTCTCCACCGACCTTCAGAAATCAAAGCCTATTTAGATCAATATGTCATTGGTCAGGAACGGGCCAAGCGCTCAGTTGCTGTTGCTGTATATAACCATTATAAACGAATTTTATCCGATCACTCAGAAGATGATGTTGAAATAGATAAAAGCAATATTCTTGTCATTGGTCCCACAGGCACGGGCAAAACATTAATTGCAGAAACTTTGGCTAAATTTTTAGCTGTACCCTTTGCCATTGCCGATGCCACCAGTTTAACTGAAGCGGGATATGTAGGTGAAGATGTAGAAAATATTCTAGTCCGACTTCTGCAAATCGCCAATTATGATATATACAAAGCTCAGGCGGGCATCATATATATTGATGAAATTGATAAGGTGGGGCGTAAGAGCTCCAGTCCATCTATTACCAGGGATGTTTCTGGAGAGGGTGTACAGCAAGCATTGTTAAAAATCCTTGAAGGAACGGTGGCTCAAATTCCACCTAAAGGTGGTAGAAAGCATCCAGAACAAAGTCTGATTCCCATTGATACGAAAAATATTTTATTCATTTGCGGTGGATCTTTTGATGGCCTTTCCGATATCATTAGCCAACGTATTAACACAGCTGAAATTGGATTTACCAAATCATTGGCGAAAAAAGAAAAAGAAGATGAAATACTCAAAGAGGTTCGGCCAGAAGATATGATGAAATATGGATTCATTCCTGAATTGATTGGGCGTTTGCCAGCGGTGACAACTTTGGACCATTTGGATGAAGATGCATTCATGCGCGTTTTACTTGAACCGAAAAATTCATTGGTGAAGCAATATCAAAAGCTATTCAGGATGGAGGGAGTGGCATTGGAATTTCGGGAAGAAGCACTCAAAGAAATTATCCGATTGGCCATGGAAAGAAAATCTGGTGCAAGGGCATTGCGTTCGGTAATGGAAAGTTCTATGTTGGATCTTATGTTTCATCTTCCGGAATATTCAGAAGATCGTGTGGCAAAAATTACAATTACAAAAGAATTTGTCCTCCGGGGTAAAAATCCATTTATGCGTCGCCACCGCCGTTCGGCTTAGCCTTTACCTTTCTATAATTTATCCTTTATATTTGACTTTGGAATCCGAGGTATGAAAGTCAATTTAAAAACTATAATCCCCATATTATATATAGTGTGCTGTTTAAGTAGCGCGCAGGAAAGATACTTCAGTCCTGAAGATGTAAAAGCAGAATGGCAAAATCATACATCTTTTCAGCGACAGGAATTGGTCAATTTTGCCACCTTTTTATATAATGAAGGATTTTATGAACGGGCGCTCCTGAGTTACTTCCAATATTTATATCGGTATCCCAAGGATGAGCTTGAAATGGCCACCTATTTTCAAATTGCCAAATGTTATGAGAATATGGAAAATTGGGATTTGGCCATTAATTATTATAATCGGATAATAGATGAATCACCCAAAGGGTCCGTCCCACAAAAGGCTGCCCGTAATCAACTTTATTATATTGCACTGGTCAATGAGAATTATACTGCAGTAATTGATAGCACCCAAGGTACGAAAGATCCCTATGAATTGATATTTCGTGCCTATGCCCATTTTGAATCGTTGGAATGGGAGGAGGCACGTCTAGCGTTTAAAGCGGCTGAGGCAAGGTTTGACCATAGTCATTATACAAAACAGATTCGCCCCTGGTATAAGGCTGTCAAAACAGCTGAGAATGCGCCCTTAAAAGAAAAAACGCCTGCATTACTTTCATCTCTGGCACCAGGTGGCGGATTCATTTATTTAAAACAGACTGAAAATGCTGTTGGCGCCATGGGTGCATCTTTTTTGATCTATACGGCTATGCTGACTTCTGCATCCATCGCACAGAAGGGCGGATTGCCATTGGTAGGCAATCGGCAACAACTAGTCCCAATGACAGGAGATATCGTATCAAAAAGTGGTGTATTTCATTCATCATCAGGCTATACGATTCCAAGCAATTTGAACCTAGAATCAAAGCGAAACGTTGCATGGGTGCCTCCGACCTTGATTGCAATTGGTTTATATGCAGGCAGTATGTGGAAATCTGTACATGATATTGATGAATCAAATCGGAAGCTTGTCCGACGGTATGCAGGGCGAGTGACAAGTAAATTGCCGATCCAAAGATTCATGGATTACGAGACCCCTGATTTTGTAATAAATTAATATAATCATTCTGTAAAATTATGTTGCAGACTGATGCATATAAGCTGTACTATTGCCGGCTGTGTAGGACAGTAATATTTGTTTTTTGAAAATTTGGTATGCGTGGTCCAATTAATTGGATTTGAGAGTCGCCCTCCCAGGGCGACAAAGACAGTACAGAATCAAACATACAATGGAGAGTTTGATCCTGGCTCAGGACGAACGCTGGCGGCGTGCTTAACACATGCAAGTCAAGGAGAACATTCCCTTTGGGGAACTATTAAACTGGCGAACGGGTGAGTAACACGTAGGCAACCTGCCTTGGAGATTGGGATAACCCCGGGAAACCGGGACTAATACCGGATAATGCAGCGGCTTCTTCGGAAGATGTTGTTAAAGCGGGCTTCGGCTCGCACTTCAAGATGGGCCTGCGTCCGATTAGCTAGTTGGTAGGGTAACGGCCTACCAAGGCGATGATCGGTAGCTGGTCTG
>CEUZ01287427.1_pt1 | contig 59409 bp, 54 predicted proteins | sample 361511 | NCBI WGS metagenome assembly CEUZ01 (sample SAMEA2622822, study PRJEB7988) | marine metagenome | biome: marine biome (ENVO:00000447); feature: surface water layer (ENVO:00002042); material: "saline water (ENVO:00002010), including plankton (ENVO:xxxxxxxx)" | depth 5 m
TGGATAAAAGTAGTGATGTGTATGCATTAGCTTCAATAGCCTATCAACTTCTTTTTGGAGTTTTACCATTTTTGGGAACTCGTGAAAGTGTTGTGTACTACAAGAGCATTAGCCTTCCTAAATTACCTAGCGAAATCAGGAAAGAATTTACCCCGGAAGTGGATTCAGTATTTTTGAAAGCTTTAAATAAACGCCCAACTGAAAGATTCTTTTCATGTAGGGATTTTACAAATGCTTTTATCGAATCCTTGAAAGATATCGTAATCCCTTCTGCCTCGAATACTAATGCTGAAAAAGAAGAGAGTGACATTAGTGCAGAATATTTCTCTGAATATGTTTGTGTCTATTGTGGTCAACAGAATACTCCAATGGATACTTTATGTAGAGGTTGCTGGTCACCACTTACGAAAGAAAGATTTACTACTGTAGAAAGTGCTGAGAGAAAAGAAAAAGGTATTATTCGAAGCGTAAAGCTGAATCGTTTTACACGTTGGAGTTTGATCTTTGGATTTATAGTATTAATATCATGGGGTACTTACTCCGAATTTTTTAAACCTCCTCCGCTAGTTCCCATAGCATCAACCAGCGTATTAACAGCTGTATCCCAATATGGTGATTGGGCATTACATGGTAGAAATCTAGAAAACTGGTCTTCAGTTGATACTGATCAATTTGCTTCATTAAGCTCTTCAAGGGTTAAAGGAGAGATTGAATGGATTAAAGATACTGGTAAACCCATAATAGCTTCTAGTTCCATAAAGGATGGAATTCTTATAATTCCTACTAGTGCTGATAAAATATTAGCATTAGATCCATATACAGGTGATAAAATATGGGAATTTGAAACATCAGGACCAATTGATTCTTCCCCAACGATAACTGATAAAACTACTTATGTTGGATTGCGTGATGGTCGAATGCTAGCAATTAATACTAGCAACGGTGAGTTAATATGGGAATTTGATTCTGAAGATCCAATCATGTCTTCACCTTTGGTATTTAAAGGAGCAGTATTTTTTGGAACTGGAAATGGATCGATGTTTTCGCTTGATGCCGTTAATGGTGATTATCTATGGCATTTTGAATCTGACGGTTGGATTACTAATACCCCAGTAGTAAATAATGATACCGTAGTTTTCAGTAACAGTAGAGCTTGGGTATATGTTATTGATACAAAGACAGGAACTGCAAGACTTACATACAACACTTATGGGAAAAATATAAGTGGTCCTGTATTGATAGATGACAATGTTCTTCTTGGATTAGGAAATGGTAAATTACTTGCAATCAATACACGTATGAAAGAATATCGTTTTGAACGTAAAGCTAGATTTTGGAGACTTCAATTTTACTTGTGGGGATTTGAAGATAAACCCCCAGTACAAAAAGGATTTTCTTGGTCATCAAGAGTAGCGAGATCAGATACTGGACTGACAGACCTTTCAGTACAAGAAGATAAAGTATATTTTGGAACTAGTAACGGTTATGCATATGCTCATGATTTGATGGCTGATAAAACTCTTTGGCAAACAGAAGTGGGTATTGGTGTATCTGCATCACCAATTGCAGTCGGTGATCAGATTTTTATTGGAACAAATGATGGTTTAGTGCATTCTTTGGACCGTACCAGTGGTGAGATTGAATGGACTGTTAAAACCGAGGCAGGAATTAAAGCAAAACCTACATGGGCAAACGGATTCCTATATGTTAGTTCTACTGATGGTAAATTATATGCAATTCGCTGAGACAAGATAATTATGGATACTTTGATCATAGGACTTGCTCAATCAGGAAAAAGCACTATTTTTAGTGCTCTTACAAGAGTTTTTAATCTAGGCAATCGTGGCCTTTCAGTTGGCATGGCAAAAGTTCCTGATATTAGGATTGAAAAATTAACTACTATTTATAATCCACGTAAAACTATTCCTGCTGAGGTAAAGTATGTCGATACTCCTTCTATTGGTGATATTACCAAGCAAGGCTCTGGTGTTGCGGGTGAAGTTATCAATGCTATTCAAGGAGCAGATGCTTTACTTCATGTTGTTCGCTATTTTGATGAAGAAGCTATTTCCTCTTCCGAGTCAGATGTTGCCACTTTAGATCTGGAATTGATGACTATTGATATTGGAATATTAGATCGGCGGGCTACACGTGTAACAGATATGTTAAAAGGTGCCCGAAGTGAAGAACGATTGCGACTTAATCAGGAAGAAGAAAGTTTAAAGGTGATTAGAAACTATTTGGAACAAGAAATTCCGATTCGAGATGTTGCACTTTCTGAATCTGAGAAATTATTGGTATCGAATTATAATTTACTTACTGCAAAACCTATGTTATTAGTTTTCAATATTTCAGAAGATCAGGCTCAAAAAATGGATGATCTTGAAACAAATCTCAAAAACCGTTTTTCCCAAGATAAACGTGAAGTTGTAGCTTTAGCTGGGCAAATTGAAATGGAATTGGCGCAGCTTGAAGGTGAGGATGAAGAAATGTTCAGGGAAGAATATGGTATATATGAGACTGGAAGTGACAGAGTAGCCAAAGCTTCGTTTAACTTATTGGGATTAATATCTTTTTTTACTGTAGGAGAAGATGAAGTTCGAGCTTGGACAGTTGAATATAATTCACTTTCAACTAAAGCTGCGGGAAAAATTCATTCTGATATTGAACGAGGCTTTATTCGTGCGGAAGTTATTTCATATGATGATTTTCTTGATGCAGGCACTATGAATCAAGCAAAGAAAAATGGAACTTTTCGCATGGAAGGGAAAGATTATCTTGTTAAGGATGGAGACATAATCAATTTTCTTTTTAATGTCTAGGAAATACGGTGGTGTCTGTGATTAAAAAATTCCCAAGTTTTGACTTAATTAATACTGAAACTATCGATAAAGAATTTAGCATTTATTTGCACATTCCATTTTGTAAAAGCAAATGTTATTACTGTGATTTCAACACATATTCAGGAATCGAATCAATGATTGATGAATATGTTGAATCTTTACAGAAAGAAATTTATGTCTGGTCAAAAATTGTTAAAAATCCAAAGGTCAAAACGGTATTTTTTGGTGGCGGAACCCCATCATATATAAAAGCAAATGATATATCATTGTTATTAAAAACTATTTCGCAATCGTTTATGCTAGATGAAAGTGCCGAGATAACCGCTGAAATAAACCCTGATGATGTTACCTTCAATAAGATTTATGAATTAATGGATTCCGGGATTAATCGTGTAAGTATGGGTGTTCAAAGTTTAGATGATAGATTTCTCAAATTACTAGGAAGAAGACACAACTCTAAGGATGTAATAACTGCTTATGAAGTAATTCGTAATGCAGGGCTTAACAACATTAATCTGGATCTTATCTATGGATTGCCTTATCAGAAAATTAACATTTGGGAGAATACAGTTAATAAAATAATAGATTTAAATCCTGAGCATGTTTCTGGATATTGCCTAACACTTGAACCCGGAACTTTTTTAAGGCATCAGGTTGAGATAGGTGTTCGGAAAAAACCAGACGATGATCTTGCAGCAGATATGTATCGTTTATTGTGTGAGAAATTGAATTCTGCAGGATATTTGAATTATGAAATTTCCAATTGGGCGAAGAAAGGCAAGCAAAGCCTTCATAATTTATGTTATTGGAAAAATAATATATATTTGGGATTTGGAGCTGGAGCACATTCTCATTTGCCTGGGTTACGATATGAAAATGTTAGTTCACCAGTCAAATATATTAATTCGATAAAAAATATTGAAGATAATAATTATTCAGATGCTGATGATTTAACTAATTTCCGAGATCAAATTTTAGGAGTAATTAAAGATTTTGAATTGAATGACAAACAGATGCAAATGAGCGATACAATGATTCTTGGTCTTCGTCTCACCGAAGGAATTTATTATAGTGAGTTTCGTCAAAGGTTTGGTTTAAATTTAGATGAAATATATGGTAATGAAATTTCAAATTTAAAAGAACTTGATTTACTTGAAGTATATAAATTAAATGAAGATTCGATTCTTCGCTTAACTGAAAAAGGTCGATTGTTGGGTAATGAAGTTTTCCTTAAATTTGTATAAAAATTATTTCAATAAATTAGTTGGTGGATTTTGGTTGATTTAGATAAACGAACTGATGAGCAAATTCGAGCATTACTTCTAGCATTGGGGAATGCTTTTTCCGATGGATTTCGAAGAAATATTGATATGGAGGGCCTTGATGAAAGAGACTTGGCTTTTGAAGCAGGATTAATTGAACCATCCGAAATGGAACTATCTACATATGCAACTCAAAAAAGAGGAAGGATAATTAAATTATTATCAGAAATTCAAGAGCGTGGATGGATCACTATGTATGAGAAACCCCCTGTTGGGGCCTATAGGGTTTTTATATCACAAGAAGGTATTACGAAATTCAATGAACTCAATCTTTCTTGGTGGAAAAAGTTTTTTAAAAGATTTACCTAATCAAGTGTTGAAAATTTCTGTAGCAGCTTTTACCCCTGAACCTGAACCTACTTCGAAGCCTGAATTTGTAAGTAGTTTTTCCAAGGAAGAAAGAACCATTAAAACATTCGATTGAGTAGATGACTCTCCCATTAACCCTATCCGCCATGCTTTACCGGCAAATTGTCCTAATCCCCCTCCGATTTCAATTCCATAATCTTCACGTAAACTTGTTCTAAGAGTTTGATCATTGATTCCTTCGGGAATTTCAATAGTAGTAAGTTGATACAAGCAATATTCATCTGGCACTAGTAAATTGAGTCCCATGTTTCTAAGGCCTGCACGTAAAGCTAATGCATTTTTCTCATGTCGTGCGTATCTATTCTCTAATCCATCTTCAAGTACGACTCTTAGTGCTTCTCGAAGTGCATATATCATACTCATTGGAGGTGTATGGTGATATACCCTTGTTCCTCCAGCCCAATATTTTCTTAATAATCCCAGATCGAGGTACCATGTTCGAGGAGTCGTAGTTCTATTTTCAATTACCTCAAGGGCTTTTTCGCTTATTGCAACTGGAGACAGTCCAGGTGGAGCACCTAAACATTTTTGTGTTCCACTGTAACAAAAATCGATACCGATCTTATCCATATTTACTGGTGTTCCACCTAAGGAAGTTACTGCATCAACGAGCAATAGAGCGTTGTATTGTTTCGTAATTGCTGCTATTTCTTCAAGAGGTTGCAATACACCAGTAGAAGTTTCAGCATGGACAACTGCTACTAGTTTTACTTTTTCATTTCTTTTAAGTGCATTTTCAATTTCATTTGGATCAATCGGTTTGCCCCAATCAGCACTTACTACATCTACTGTAGCCCCTTGTCTTTTTGCAATTTCAACTAGACGAGCACCAAAGAAACCGTTTTCTCCGATTACAGCAACATCACCAGGCTCGAGGAGATTGGCTAATCCCGCTTCCATTCCTGCTGAACCAGTTCCAGAAACTGGCAAAGTAAATCCATTTTCTGTTCCAAAGATATCCCTGAGCATATTAGCTACTCCATCCATTAACTCAATAAAATCAGGATCAAGATATCCCAGTACCGGAGTTGCCATTGCTCTTAACACTCTTGGATTTACATCACTAGGACCAGGTCCGAGCAATACTCGTCTGGGTGGAATTAATTCTCCTACAGGGCCATTTGGCATCGTTTTACCTTTCTGATAGTAATGTGTAATTCATACCAATTAAAAAAATCCAACAGGTTAATTTAACTTAATTATTTATATTAAAAGCATAGACATCTGTAAGGGTCTTAGTCAAGGAAGTCCAGTCCCTGGAACGTTGACATCTATCATCCGTATGCGTCCATTACCCTCAGATATTGTTCCAGGCCTGGAACCACTAGCTTCGCACATAAAGAGAGTTTTCCTATCCTTTCCTCCGAGCATACATGCAAATGCTGACATATCCAATGAACTAATGAATTCTAATACTTCGCCAGATTGGGAAACCCTATAACAACCACTGGGTTCTCTAGGGGATGCTATCCAGATACACCCCTCAATATCAAGACATATTCCATCAGGGAAAATACCTTCAAGTTGAGCCCAAATCTTTCTATTCGTCAGAGTTCCGTTATCTAATTTGTCGAATATAGTAATCCTTTGATTATGGGTTTCAGCAATTATGAGATTTTTATCATTGGGTGTAATAACAACACCATTTGGAAATCCTAGATCAGTTGCAGCAATTGAAACTTCACCATTTGACTCTACACATAATAATGTAGAGGTTGATCGTTCTCCATTTCCATATAAATCGAATCCAAAATGACCAATGTAGGCACGACCATGTTTGTCAACAACCATATCGTTAGAATAGAAAGCACCATGCGTAGCAAGTTCAGCTACAGTTTCTAAGTTAGTATTTGTTTTTTTAAGAAGTTTTGAGTCTTCCATTGATACAATTAGTAATTCATTTTCGGTAGTCCACCCTAACCCTGACGGTCTAGACTCTACATGAGCTATAATTTCTGAATTGCCATCTACATCTACTGCTATCACTTTGAACCCATGGATGTCTGAGAACCACAGTCGATCAAATGCCCATCTTGGGTCTTCTGGGAATACAAGATTTTCAATTAATGTTATTGGATTACCTGTAACCATTGAATTCTCCTTATTAATCTAATACTTTTGGTCATAATTTTAATGGCATTATATCTTTTAGGGTAAAAATCATCTAATCTTAACAAAATTGTAACAACCTAGTAACGAACTGGTAATACAATTAATCAACAATTGTCCAATATATTATTAATAGGAGATAGTTATGACTCAGCCTCAGTTTAAAAATGCATCCGATGTCGTTAAGTATATGGAATCAAATTCATGTGACATCCTAGATATTAAGTTCACTGACCTACCAGGAACATGGCAACATGTTTCAGTTCCTACAAGTGAGGTCAATGATGACTTGTTTGATAAAGGTACAGGTTTTGATGGTTCTTCAATACGTGGATTTCAGAGTATTGAGGAATCGGATATGCTTTTGGTTCCAGATATAACCACAGTGAATGTAGATCCTTTTGAATCTGGTCAACTCACCGTCATTGCTGATATTCGGGATCCATTAAGTGGTGAGAACTATGAAAAAGACCCAAGAAATATTGCCAAAAAAGCTGAAGCATATCTCAAGTCAACTGGATTAGGAGACAATTCATTTTGGGGCCCAGAAGTTGAGTTTTTTATTTTTGATTCTGTAAGATTTTCTTACGGTGCCAATCATAGCTTTCATTCAGTTGATTCCGATGAGGGTATCTGGAACTCTGGAGATGAAACAATGCTTGATGGGATTACCCTAAATAAAGGCATGAGACCACGGCATAAAGAAGGATATTTCCCTGTTCCTCCTGTTGATACCCAGCAAGAAATTCGTTCTGAGATGGTTAGAACACTAGTTGATGTTTTCGGAATTCCCGTTGAAAAGCATCACCATGAAGTTGCTACTGGTGGACAAGCTGAGATAGATATAGTGTTTGATACTCTTTTAACCACTGCTGATCGAGTGATGTTGTATAAGTATGTTGTAAAAAATGTTGCAAGGAAATATGGCAAGGTTGCAACATTTATGCCGAAACCGTTATTTAATGATAACGGAACTGGAATGCATACTCATCAATCAATATGGAAAGATGGAGTTCCTCTTTTTGCTGGTAGTGAGTATGCAGGAATGTCTAAGATGGCTTTAAACTACATTGGTGGTCTCATTAAGCATGGTAAAGCCCTTATGGCTTTAGCTGCTCCGACAACTAATTCTTATAAAAGACTCACTCCTGGATTCGAGGCACCAACAATTTTGGCGTTATCAGCTAGAAATAGATCAGCTGCATGCAGGATTCCAATGTATTTCCAAAATCCAAAAGCTAAAAGAGTCGAATTCAGGTCTGCTGATCCTACATGTAATCCTTACTTGACTTTTGCAGCTATGTTAATGGCTGGGCTAGATGGAATTGATAATGGATATGATCCAGGTGAACCACTTGAGGCAGACTTATTTGAATTACCTGCAAGTGAAGTTGCTAAACTACCTCAGGTCCCAAGTAGCTTAGAGGAAGCATTGAATGCACTAGAAGCTGATCATGAATTCTTGTTGAAAGGCGGAGTTTTTACCGAGAGTGCAATAAGAGCATGGATTGATTTCAAACGTGAAAATGATGTCGACCCAGTCCGATTGAGACCTCACCCATATGAATATTACTTATCATTTGATTCTTAATCATCGAGTGGTTCAGGGTGAATTCACCCTGAACCACTCGATGAAAATTCCTGTATTTATTCCAATAAAATTTTACTAAAGAAACCACTTTGCAATGGATAATTATGCGATGTGCGGGAGAAAATCTGAATGCAAGATTTATATGAAACTGATGAAGTAGGGTATGTTCTTAATTCTGCGTATAATTCAGATGTTAAGTTTATTCGTCTTTGGTTTGCAGATATTGAAGGTACCTTAAAAGGACTTGCAATTACTGTTGAAGAACTCGAAGAAGCTCTAAAGCGTGGTGTAAGTTTCGATGGTTCTTCAATTCAAGGGTTTGCCCGCTCAGAAGAATCAGACATGGTGGCTTTCCCGGATAGAAATACTTTTAGGATAGTTCCTTGGCGCCCAAGAGAAAATGCTGTAGCTAGATTGTTTTGTGACATACTTACTCCAAACATGGAACCCTTTCCAGGAGATTCAAGATTTATACTTCGAAGAATGATTGAGAAAGTAAGGGATTTAGGGTTTCAATTCTATGTTGGCCCAGAATTAGAGTTTTTTTATTTTCATGATAATCATTCTGTTCGTCCTCTTGACGATGGATCCTATTTTGAACAGTCACCTGCAGACCTTGCAACTGAACTACGTAGGCAAACAGTTCTTAGTCTGGCAGAAATGGGAATTCCCGTAAAACATTCACACCATGAAGTTGCTCCTAGTCAACATGAAATTGACCTTCAGTATACAGATGCTCTAACCATGGCTGATTCATTGATGACGGCTAGATTGGTTGTTAAAGAAATTGCCAATAACAATGATGTTTATGCAACGTTTATGCCTAAACCAATAGCGGGACAAAATGGTTCTGGCTTACATGTAAATATGTCATTATTTAAGGGAGAAAGTAATCTTTTTTATGATGAAAATGATTCATATAAGCTATCTGAATTGGCAAAAAAATTTTTGGCAGGGCTTATATATCATGCAAGAGAGATGACTGTAATTACTAATCAGTGGGTTAATTCCTATAAGAGACTTATTCCTGGATTTGAAGCACCTGTAAGAATATCTTGGGCACGTGTTAACCGTGGTGATTTAATTCGGATTCCTGCATATAAAGTTGGAAGAGAAGATTCAGTTAGAATTGAATATCGTGGGGCTGATTCTGCTTTAAATCCTTATTTAGGATTTTCAGTATTATTAGCTGCAGGATTAAAGGGTATTGAAAATGATTATGACCTTCCTGATCCGGTTGATTCCTTAGTAGATGCTAATGATATTTCCAGTTTGCCGACAACACTAGAGGAGGCAATTCAAGCAGCTGAAGAAAGTGAATTTTTATATGAATGCCTTGGGAAGGAAGCCTTAGAAATTCTATTGGCTAATAAGAAAAGAGAGTGTTTTGAATACCGTAGTCAAGTTTCAGACTATGAAATAAAACGATATTTTCATTTATTGTAGATATAGACATGATCAATCAAATTGCGTTATTTTATTTACTTTATTAAGTTCTGCTTGATGAAGTTGCACTGATTATTTTAATGATATTCAATACGTAATTATATTGTTTAGTGATTTGAATCACTAAACAAGTTGGCAACTTATAAAGTTATAATTTACAATTCTAGTTTGAATTAACTTTGTTTAGAACATAAATAGTGGAGATTGAATAATGGCTCTCAGTAAAACTGGTGGATTATATCGGCCAGAATTTGAACATGATGCTTGTGGTGTTGGTGTAGTTGCAAATATTAAAGGTATCGCATCTCACGATATAGTTGAGAAAGCTGTTGAAGTACTAGCTAATCTCGGACATCGTGGAGCTCCAGGTGCTGATCCTGAAACTGGAGATGGTGCAGGTATTCTGATTCAAATCCCTCATGATTTTTTTGTTAATGAATGTCAAAAGCTAGGTTTCTCATTGCCAAATCCAGGGGGCTATGGAGTTGGAATGGTTTTTTTTCCCCAAGACTCTTCGACTAGAGAATATATCAAGAATGTATTTGAGAGAATCATTGCAGATGAAGGACAGACTGTAATTGGATGGAGAGATGTCCCAGTTGATTCCAGTTCTATTGGATATGCTGCACGTGATTGCCAACCAAGTATTTCTCAAGTTTTTATCATGAAAAATGGATCAATTAAAGAAGATGATGTTTTTGAACGAAAACTTTATGTGATTAGAAGAGTAATTGAAAATGAAATTGCCGCATCAGATATAGATTTTAAAGATGATTTTTATATTGCAAGTCTTTCTGGTAATCGAATTGTTTATAAGGGTTTACTTTTGGCATATCAAATACAATCTTTTTACAATGATCTTTCTAACGAGAATTTAGTTTCAGGATTTGCAATAGTCCATTCGCGTTTTAGTACCAATACTTTGGGTTCATGGAAGTTAGCTCACCCATATAGAATGGTTGTTCATAATGGGGAAATTAACACAGTGAGGGGAAACGAAAACTGGATGCACGCAAGGCAATCGATGTTCTCTTCTTCTCTATTTGGAGATGATATGAATAAATTAACTCCAATAATAAAACCTGGGCAAAGTGATACTGCTGCTTTTGATAATGCCATAGAACTTTTGTTGCATACTGGAAGATCATTGCCTCATTCTGCTTTGATGTTGATTCCAGAAGCATGGGGTGATCATATTTCGATGCCTGATTACAAAAGAGATTTTTACCAATATCATTCATGCTTAATGGAACCATGGGATGGTCCAGCAATGATAGTTTGCACTGATGGAAATAGTTTAGTAGCAATATTAGACCGTAATGGACTTCGACCGTTCAGATATCTTGTTACTAAAGATGACTTGCTTGTTATGGGTTCAGAAACGGGAGTTCTGGATGTGCCACCAGAAGATGTTCTTTATCGTTCAAGATTACAGCCCGGTCGAATGTTCTATGTGGATTTTTCTGAGGGTAGAATTGTTGGAGATGACGAAATTAAGAAGGAATTGTCTGAAAGAATGCCATATGGCGAGTGGCTTTCTAATAATGTTTTAGAGTTAAAAGATGTTATTGCTGAATCTAAAGCAATAGAAGATGATTTTGAGTCTGTAATTGAACGTCAAATTGCATTCGGTTACACACAAGAAGACTTAAGGATGATTTTATCACCAATTATGGAAACGGGTACTGAACCTACGGGTTCAATGGGGAATGATACTCCTCTGGCAGTATTGTCTGACAAACCGCAATTGGTATTCAATTATTTTAAACAACTTTTTGCTCAAGTAACAAATCCCCCACTTGATGCGATAAGAGAAGAATTAGTTACTTCTGTCGAAACATTTGTAGGTTCGGAACAAAATTTGTTTGAGGAAACACCTGAACATTGCCACCAGTTAAGACTTGAGAACCCTATTCTTACTAATGATGATGTAAATAAGATTAAAAGTTTGAATGGGTCTATTAAGTCTGAAGTTATATCAATTTTATATAGTTCTGATTCTGGTCCAGGGAGTTTAAGTCTGGCATTAGATAATCTTTGCGATCAGGCAGTTGAGGCAATAAATCGTGGTGCGAACATATTAGTGCTTTCTGATCGTGGTGTAGGGTCAAAATTTATGGCTATTCCAAGTCTACTTGCTACATCAGCCCTACATCATCATTTAATTAGACAAGGTTCGAGAACTAAAGTAGGTCTTGTTATAGAATCAGGTGAACCAAGGGAAGTGCACCATTTTGCATTACTTATTGGATTTGGGGCTGCAGCTGTTAATCCATATCTAGCTTTTGAAACAATTTCATTTATGAATCAAGATGCTGAATATGAAAGTTTGGATATTTCTCAAAAGGCTATGGATAATTTTGTAAAAGCAATTACAAAAGGCGTAGTGAAAACTATGTCGAAGATGGGAATTTCAACAGTTCAAAGTTATAGAGGGGCACAGATATTTGAAGCTATTGGAATTAATGAGAGTGTTATAGATAAATATTTTACTTGGACCCCTTCACGTATTGGTGGTGTAGGAATTGAAGAAATTGAAGAAGAAATATCAAGACGGCATAAACTTGCGTATCCAGAAAGAACATTACCATATGTAGATTTGCCGGATGGTGGTTTTTATCAATGGCGACGAGATGGTGAATATCATATGTTTAATCCAGATACGATTGCTAAATTACAATACTCTACTAAAACAGGAAGTTATGAAACTTTTAAAGAATTCTCTTCTTTAGCAAATCTTGAAAGTGAAGAATTGTGCACTATTAGAGGATTGTTAGATTTTAAAAAACTTGTTACTCCCATTGATATAAGTGAAGTTGAACCAGCTAGTGAAATTGTTAAAAGATTTGCAACTGGAGCAATTTCTCTTGGTTCTATAAGTAGAGAAGCTCATGAAACTATGGCAATAGCCATGAATAGAATTAATGCACGAAGCAATACTGGAGAAGGTGGGGAAGACTTTAGGAGATTCACTCCTGATCAAAATGGTGATATGAGAAATAGTGCAGTTAAACAAGTTGCTTCTGGAAGATTTGGTGTTACAGCAAATTATTTGGTGAATTCTACTGATTTGCAAATCAAGATGGCTCAGGGAGCAAAACCTGGTGAAGGTGGGCAATTGCCTGGTCATAAAGTAGATGATTATATTGGATGGATACGTCATACGACACCTGGGATAGAATTAATTTCGCCACCTCCTCACCACGATATATATTCGATTGAAGATCTGGCACAACTTATCCATGACCTCAAAAATGTTAATCCTGAAGCCCGCATACATGTGAAGTTAGTTTCAGAAGTAGGCGTGGGAACAATTGCTGCAGGAGTATCCAAAGGACATGGAGATGTTGTTCTCATAAGTGGTGATAGTGGTGGAACAGGTGCATCACCCGAATCTTCAATTAAGCATGCTGGCTTACCGTGGGAACTTGGATTAGCTGAAACTCATCAAGTTTTAGTACAAAATGATTTACGTGGGAGAATTGTTGTTCAGACAGATGGCCAAATTAAAACTGGTCGAGATGTTGCAATTGCTTGTTTGCTTGGTGCTGAAGAATTTGGAATGGCAACTGCTCCACTAGTTGTAATGGGTTGCATCATGCTTCGAAAATGCCATTTGAATACATGTTCTGTAGGTATAGCTACTCAAGACCCTGAATTGAGAAAGAAATTTTCCGGCCAACCCGAACATGTGATTAATTATTTTTTCTTTGTTGCTGAAGAACTTAGAGAAATAATGGCTGAAATTGGATTTCGGAAGGTCGAAGATATGATAGGACGCATGGACATGCTTGAACCTATTAGGGTTGTCGAGCATTGGAAGGCTAAAAATTTAGACTTGTCTCCACTATTAAAGATGCCAGTTGTTGAAAGATCTGTTGCAACTTTCTGTTGCGTTTCACAAGATCATGGGCTGGAAAATGCGTTAGATCATAAATTGATTGAGTGTGCCGATTCAGTTTTAAGTGGAATTTCAAAGGAACCAGTGACTATTGAAATGCCTATTAATAATGGGAATAGAACTGTTGGAGCTATGTTAAGCGGTAGGCTTGTTAAAGAGTTCGGAGAAGAAGGATTACCTAAGGGGACAATAAACATTAAATTTACAGGATCTGGTGGTCAAAGTTTAGGTGCGTTTTTGGCTAAGGGTATTTCAATGGAAATTGAAGGTGATGCAAATGATTACCTAGGCAAAGGGATATGTGGTGGTCAAATTGCTCTCTATCCGGATAAAAAATCAATATTTGAATCAGAAGAAAACATTATTGCTGGTAACGTAATATTTTATGGAGCTACAGATGGCAAGGGGTTTATTCGTGGTCTCGTAGGTGAGCGTTTTTGTGTCAGAAATAGTGGAGCTCATGCAGTAGTTGAAGGTATTGGAGATCATGGCTGTGAATACATGACAGGTGGCAGAGTAGTTATATTGGGTAAAACCGGTAGGAATTTTGCAGCCGGGATGAGTGGCGGAATTGCTTATGTGTATGACGTTGACGGTGAATTTCAATCGAGATGTAATATGGGTATGATAGAATTAGGTCCAGTTAATGAAAAAGAAGATGTTAAAACCTTAAGAAGTTTAATTGAGGAACACATTACTTTAACTGATAGTAAATTGGGTAAAGAAATAATAGAGAATTGGGATGAAAAATTAAAGAATTTCGTAAGAGTTTTACCAATTGCTTACAAGCAAATTTTGCATGAAGAGCGTAGTGGTACTCAAGAAAATAGCGGGGTATAAATGGGAAAACCAACTGGGTTTTTTGAGTTTGGTAGGATTCCTCCTGAACGTAGGGATCGCATGGAAAGAATTAATGACTATTTTGAAGTGTATAAGCCTTGGAGTGAACAGGATGCTCAAGATCAGGGTGCTCGATGTATGAATTGTGCGATTCCTTTTTGTCACAATGGTTGTCCTCTCGGAAATCTAATTCCCGATTGGAATGATTTAATTTATAAAGGTAAATGGCAAGAAGCTTTAGATGCACTTCTAAGTACTAATAATTTTCCTGAGTTTACGGGTAGAATATGCCCTGCTCCATGCGAAGCGTCATGTGTTTTAAGTATTAATGAGGATCCCGTAACTATTGAACATATAGAATGGGCAATATCTGATCGTGGATTTTCAGAAGGTTGGATTCAACCTTCTTTACCTTCACTTCGAACAGGTAAAAAGGTTGCAGTTATTGGATCTGGTCCTGCTGGTCTTGCTGCTGCACAACAACTGAATCGTGCAGGTCATGCAGTTGTTGTTTTTGAAAGAGAAGACTACATTGGCGGATTACTTAGAATAGGGATACCTGAATTTAAATTAGAGAAGAAAATTGTTAAACGTAGAATAGAACTCATGGAAAAAGAAGGAATTGAATTCAGAACAGGTGTTAATGTTGGAGTTGATATTTCAGTAAGTGAATTAAAAAATGAGTACGATGCAATTTGTCTTACCGGTGGTTCTACAAAACCAAGAGATTTACCAGTTCCAGGTAGGGATATAGAGGGTGTATATTTCGCAATGGAATATCTTTCTCAACAGAATAAAATTTTTGAAGGACAAAATTTTAAAGAATCTGATCGTATTACTGCAGAAGGGAAACGTGTAGTTATTCTAGGTGGAGGTGATACTGGTGCAGATTGTCTTGGAACCGCTCATCGCCAAGGAGCAGAGCTAATTATGCAATATGAATTACTTCCTGAACCCCCTGCCGATCGAAGAGAAAATAATCCTTGGCCAGAATGGCCTATTATTCTTCGAACATCATCTGCTCATCAAGAAGGTGGGATTCGAGATTACAATATTTTAACTAAGAGTTTTTCCGGATCAAATAATAAACTTGAAAAACTTCATGCAGTAAGGGTAGATTGGGGACCACCAGACGAGAATGGTCGACCAGTCATGAAAGAAGTGGAAGGTAGTGAATTTGAAGTTGATGTAGATATCGTGTTGCTGGCTATGGGTTTCACTGGACCTGAACCTGATGGAATACTTGCTAAATTTGGTATTGAACTTGATGAAAGAGGAAATGTGCAAACAGATAAGCAAACTAACATGACAAACGTCTCGGGAGTTTTTGCAGCGGGAGATATGTCTCGAGGGCAATCACTTGTAGTCTGGGCTATTGCTGAAGGAAGACATGTCGCTTCGTGCATTGATCAATATCTAATGGGTTCAACTTCTTTACCAAAGGTACTTCGATAAACATTTTATAGATTTTCGAATTCATATAGTTAATTTTATTTATTCCTAGAGTTTTTTAAGTTATGCTTACTATGTTTGATAATATAATAGAAACCCCGGAGGCTTCAGAATGCGTAATCTTCGCGTTGCTTTAGCTCAGATTGATCTTACAGTAGGAGATATTGATGGAAATACTCGTAAGATTTTAGAAAATATTGATTATGCAAGAGAATCTAAGGCAAATGTCATTGCTTTTCCTGAGTTGACAATTCCTGGTTATCCTCCTGAAGATTTATTATTAAAACCTTCTTTTATAAGAGATAATCGTATTGCTTTAGGGAAAGTTGTTCAGGCTGCTAAAGACATCACTGTAGTAACTGGCTTTATAGAGTCTAATAACAATGAAGTTTATAATTCGGCAGCCATAGCTTGGGACAGTAGGTTAATTGGTACGTACCAGAAGCATTTTCTACCTAATTATGGTGTATTTGATGAAGATCGTTACTTTAGTGTTGGCAAAAATAATTTTGTTTTTGTTGTAAATGGTGTTGGTGTTGGTGTTAATATTTGCGAGGACATATGGTACCCCTTGGGGCCTGTTGCTTCACAGCGTCAAGCTGGAGCAGAAGTTATCCTTAATATAAATGGTTCGCCATATCAAAAGGGAAAAATCGATTATAGAGAACAGATGCTTGGTTCACGTTCAAGTGATAATGGATTATTTATTGCTTATGTAAATATGGTAGGCGGGCAGGATGAATTGATATTTGATGGAGGATCTATGGTTGTAGATCCCGAAGGAAATATTATTTCTAGAGCACCTCAATTTTCGGAAAAAATGTTAACAGTTGATATTGATGCAGATGGTGTTTTTAATAAAAGACTTAAAGAACCAAGGCTAAGAAAGCAAGAGTTGCTTGATAATGTTCGCACTGAAGAAGCGAAACGTGTTTGGATTTCAGGTTATCACCCTGTGGAAAAATCTGATGATTTTACTGGCATCTTAGAGGAGAAATTAGATTCGTTGTCAGAAATTTATAGTGCGTTAGTACTTGGAATTCGGGATTATGTGAATAAAAATGGATTTTCGAAAGTTGTTATTGGCATTTCGGGAGGTATCGATTCAGCGTTGACAGCATGCTTAGCAGTTGATGCTTTAGGATCATCTAATGTTGTAGGAGTTTCTATGCCATCTCGTTTTTCTTCCGAAGGTAGTATTACAGACTGTCAGGAACTATCTAAACTCTTAGGTATAAGAATTATTGAACTACCCTTAGAATTAGTACATTCTTCATTTGAAGAAACACTTGAAGAATATCTTGATTTGGAAAATATTGGAGTGGCTGAGCAAAATATACAACCTCGGATAAGAGGAACATTAATTATGGCTTTGTCAAATAAATATGGATGGTTAGTATTGCAAACAGGGAATAAGAGCGAAATTGCTATGGGGTACACTACATTGTATGGAGATATGTCAGGTGGATTTGCAGTTTTGAAAGATGTTTCTAAAACCCTTGTCTATCAATTAGCAAATTGGAGAAATTCACTCTCGGATAGAGGTGGGATATTCCTCTCTGAATTAATTTCTATTCATTCAATGGTAATTCCCCAAAGTATTATATCTAAACCTCCTAGTGCAGAATTGCGATTTGATCATAAAGATGAGGATGATTTGCCTCCATACGAAATTCTAGACGCAGTTTTAGAAGCTTATGTTGAGGAAGATTTAGTCAAAGAAGAGATTGAAAATTTAGGGATTACTGATTCAGAAACGATAAAAAAGATTATTGAATCTGTGGATCGTAATGAATACAAAAGAAGGCAGTCTCCAATCGGAATTAAGATAACATCTCGTGCATTTGGAAGAGATAGGCGGATGCCTATTACTAATGCATATAGGGAAATTAATAATTTATAGATGTGCTATGCAGTTTTTTGTGTTTTTTCCACGGATAAATCAACTTCGTTTTCATCTTTATCAATCAATCTGGGTTTTGAGCTACCAGAGATTACGTTTGCATCAATGAAGCACTTTCGAATTTCAGGATGAGATGGCAACTCATACATTATATTGATTAGGGAACCTTCTATTATTGCTCGCAGTCCTCTCGCCCCAGTTTTTTGTTTAAGAGCTTCATCAGCAACACTTATTAACGCTTCATCGGAGAAGAAAATTTCTATATTATCAAATTCAAACAACCTCTTATATTGTTTGACAACAGAATTTTTTGGTTCTGAGAGTATAGAAATTAGGTCTTTTTGATCAAGCTGATCAAATCCAACTACCACTGGAATTCTTCCAATAAATTCTGGAATAAATCCATATGCAAGAAGATCTTCCGGAGAGGAACTCTTTAATAAATTTGCTTGGTTCAATTCATTCGTAATTGGCTTGCCTGATTTAAATCCAATGGAGTTCGAATCCTTAGTTAAACGTTTTTCTATAACTTCATTTAGACCGTCAAAAGTTCCTCCGCATATGAATAGAACATTTTGAGTGTCGAACTGAAGAAATTCTTGATGTGGGTGTTTTCTTCCTCCAGATGGAGGGATGTTTGCTATTGTTCCTTCGATTATTTTAAGTAAAGCTTGTTGGACACCTTCTCCAGAAACATCACGGGTTATAGAGGGGTTAAACGACTTACGAGTTATTTTATCTATCTCATCAATGTATATAATTCCTCTTTCTGCTTTAGGTATATTCCAATCAGCTGCTTGAACCAATCTTAATAAAATGTGTTCAACATCTTCCCCAACATAGCCAGCTTCAGTCAGAGAAGTTGCATCAGTAATTGCGAATGGTACATTTAATATTTTAGCTAATGTTTGAGCAAGAAGCGTCTTCCCTGAACCAGTAGGCCCAAGTAATAATACGTTACTTTTTTGAAGATCAACATCTTTTAAATCTGAATTCCCTATTGAAAGTATTCTTTTGTAATGATTGTATACAGCTACACTAAGTGTTTTTTTTGCGTCGTTTTGTCCAATAACGTACTCATCTAATTTTTCATGCAGTTTTTTGGGGGGTATCAAGTATATATCTTCTGGTTCTGAAGGTTCATCGTCTTGTTGAATGTCATTGCCGTCAGATATCATTTGTTGACATAATGTTACGCAAGTGTCACAAATAAAAACTTTGTTTAGTCCAGCTAGTAAGTGATATGTTTGGCTTTGAAGTTTGCCACAAAATGAGCAACTATATTCTTGATCATCGATACTCATGATAATTGTCCTTAGCTGTCTTTTGTTTGGGCTGAGGGTTTAGAAAGCACCTCATCAACTAAACCATATTCTACAGCCTGAGGAGGTGTGAGATAATAGTCTCTATCTAGATCCCGAGCTACTTGTTCATAAGACTGCTCAGTCTTTTCTGAAATGATTTCACGAATTTTATCTTGCATTCTTAGAATTTCCCTTGCAGCAATTTCAATGTCAGCAGCTTGTCCTTGTGCTCCACCAAGTGGTTGATGCATGTGAATAGTTGAGTTAGGTAAGGCAAATCTCTTTCCTTTAGTTCCTGAGCAAAGTAATACAGTAGCCATGCTAGCAGCCATTCCCACGCAAATTGTAGATACATCAGCAGTTATGAGGTTCATGGTATCGTATATTGCTAAACCCGAAGTTATAACACCCCCAGGAGAATTTATATATAGATTTATATCCTTTTCGGGATCTTCTCTGTCAAGATAAAGAAGTTGGGCAATAATCAGATTTGCTAACTGGTCAGTAACTGGTGTTCCTAAAAAGATAATCCGTTCCCGTAATAATAATGAATAGATATCAAAAGCACGTTCTCCTCTTGATCCAGTTTCTATAACCATAGGGATAACATTTTCAGGTTGTTGGATCTTTGAGCTAGAATAGTTGGGAACAATAATACCGCTATTCGATGGGTCAATGTTGTTTGTATCAATCATAAAGATTCTCCTATTAGTTTGTTAGTTTAATTATTGTCTTAATTACTTTCATTTTCTTCTTTAATGTTTCCCTTACCGATACTTGTTAAAAGTTCCATTAATTTTTGAATTTGTAACGAATTTGTCAATGAAACTTTAGTTTCTTCAGATGAAAAAAGTTCCTTGATTTGTTCTGCTTGAGGAGAATCTCCAGCTAGTCTATTAATTTCCTCATCGATTTCATTATCTGTTATTTCAATTTTCTCTTCTTCGATCAATTGATCAAGAAGTAATGATTTTTCCAATCTCTCGATTGATTGAGGACGGATTTCTTCCTTCAAATCGTCTTCGGATTTATTCATTACAGATAGGTACTCTTCAAGGGAGATTTCTCTTCCTAGCTGACGAGAAACAGAACTAGTCATGTTTTCAATTGAAGCATTTATTTCTCTTTCGACAAGTAGCGGAGGAGTAATAATCGTAGTGGTTTTTAGTATCTCATCAATCATTTGTTCATTGTAGTTTCTTATTGATTCTTGCTCCAAGGCTTCGGTTCTTTGTTTTTTTATATCTTCTCTTAGATCTGCTAAGGATTCATATCCTTCACCAATTCCTTTTGCAAATTCATCATTTACTTCAGGAAGAATTCGTTCCTTGATCTCTTTTACAGAAACTGAAAAATTTGCTGGTTTTCCAGCAAATTCTGGTTCTGGCACTTCATCTGAAAAGGTTAAAGTGAATTCTTTGTCTTCACCTTGATTCATTCCAATTATCGAATCAGCAAATTCTGGAATGACCAGATTAGCTTTGTCTACAATAACTTCATAGTCGTTTTGATCAATAAAAGGTATTGAAGAGTCTGGATTATCTTCTGAAGTCGTTTCAACTATCCCTTTAAGATCCATCACTACTAAGTCACCTTCTTGAATAGAACGAGAAACAGGTTCCCATGGGGCACTATCTGTTTGATATCCTTGGATAACTTCGTCGATATCGGTATTTGTTATTTCTTTACGTTCTTCTTCCAATCGAATTGAATGATAATCACCTAAGGTAACTGTGGGTTTTAAAGGTACAATAGCAGAAATTATGAAAGGTTCCACTTCATCTATAGATACTTCAGGTCTGGCATAGGGAGTAATATTATTATCTTCTATTGCCTTAGTTGTTACTTCAGGAATTAAAAAGTCCAAAGATTCCCTAATTAAAGTACTTCTTCCAACTTCACGTTCAACAACATTCTGGGGAGCTTTTCCTTTTCGAAATCCTGGTATTTTTATGTTCTGAACAACTTTTTGGTATGCTCTTTTTATATATATTGCAAGATCATCGTCGTCAAGTTCTATAGTAAGATTGATCTCGCATTGTTCATTTTCCTCTTTTGTTACTTTCAATGTAGGATGACCTCCCGTGGTTAAAGTATAACAGAGCTTGTATCTGGTTGCGACCAACTTAATTTAGTTTTATATAATCATTTTTGATTTTTTATTGTTAAGCCTAATTCCTCTAATTGAACAGGATCAATTTCAGATGGAGATCCAAATAAAGGATCGGAAGAATTTTGAGTTTTGGGAAAGGCTATAACTTCTCGTAAATTATCTTCTCCAGCTAATACCATCACAATTCTATCGATACCGGGAGCAATACCACCATGGGGTGGAGCACCAGATTCCAAGCTTTCGAGCAAATGACCGAAACGGTCAACAATCTCGTCTTGGTTGTATCCCAATATACTCAGAATTTTTTCTTGTAGTTTTCGTTGATGAATTCTAATACTACCGCTCCCAAGTTCATAGTTATTACATACAAGATCATATGCTTCTGACATTACTTTCCCAGGATTGGAATCTAATAATTCAAGGTCTTGATATTTTGGAGCGGTAAAAGGGTGATGAGAAGATGTCCATCTTTTGTTTGTTTCATCCCAGTCAAGCAATGGGAAATCTGTAATAAATGCCATTGCTAATAAATTTCCGTCTGCTAGGTTATTTGCGGATGCTATATGTTGACGTAATATTCCAAGTGCATTATTTGTTTTTTCATTGTTATCAGCTATTAATAATATAAGGTCGCCGCCTTTAGCATTCATTTCTTTAGCAAGTTTTTTTATTATTTCAAAAGAGAGATGTTTTGATAATGGTGATTTTATATCTTCTGGTTTTAATTTTTCTAATTCACACTCATCTGAACCTAATACTATTGTCATAACACCAGCAACTGCTCCCTGAGTTCTGGCAATATCTTGCAAGTTATCAAGTTGTCTTCTTGTATAGGTGCCACATTTAGGTGCAACTATACCTTTAATTACACCATTATCTTTAATTGTTTTGGTTATTATGTCGAATTCAACATTCTCAAGAATTTCCGTTACATTTATTAATTCAATTCCATATCTCAAATCTGGCTTATCTGTTCCATATTTTTCCATTGCATCTTCATACGTAAATCTTGGGAATGGGGTAATCAATTTTTTTGATGGATCTATCGAATTTACTAATTCAGTTATAAGTTCTTCTGTAAGATTTAATATGTCTTCTTGCTCTACAAAGCTCATTTCTAAATCAAGTTGAGTGAATTCAGGTTGTCGATCTGCTCTTAAGTCCTCATCCCTAAAACAACGTGCTATCTGAAAGTATTTTTCTATTCCTGCAACCATAAGTATTTGCTTTAATTGCTGTGGTGATTGAGGCAAGGCAAAAAAAGATCCTGGGTAAACCCTGCTCGGAACTAAATAATCCCTAGCACCTTCTGGGGTACTTTTAATAAGTAAGGGTGTTTCTATTTCTAAAAATTCTTTTGCTGATAAAAAATCCCGTATAAATTTAACAATTTTATGCCTTAATTTTAGATTGCTTGCCATTTTTTGTCTGCGTAAATATATTGGTCGAAATCTTAATTTTAAATAATCATCAATTTCAGAATTGTCATTTACTGGGAAAGGTGGTGTTGTTGCTTCATTAAGAATTTTGAGCTCAGTGGTTTCTATTTCAATATCGCCGGTTTGTAATTGTGTATTTCTTGTTCCTTCTGGTCTGATTTTTACTATACCGGATATTTGAATTACCCATTCGTTCCTAATATCAGATGCTAGCTTATAACTTTCTGGAGATTTGTCAGGGTCAACTACAATTTGAACAAGTCCACTATCATCTCTTAGATCGATAAAAATTAATTGACCATGGTCACGTCTTCTATGTACCCAGCCAGCTAATAGTACACTGCTGTCAACATTTGAGGCAGACAGTGAATTACATTTAATGTTTTTAAACAACGTTATACTCTCATTCTATATTCTCAGATATTTTATCTTTAATACTTGTGCGTTTAGGCAATTATAATTTGAATGATCATTTGATCGCAATCTCGCAATTTTATTATTTTGTTATTATTGGAAATAGTAGTCCAAATATAACTATAAAAGATCCTAAGGATAATCTTAGTTGAGAATAAACACTTTGAGAGTATTTGTTGATTAATAAACCAATAAATATCGAAAGTAAAATGGCAAATATCAGTATAACAAACATTCCATATTCAAATTTCTGGATATATGCATGATAAAGAGTCCCAATGATTAGTCCAAAAAGAGTGCATGAGGAGTGAAGAAATAATACTGGACCTAATAGAATTTTATTGCTTGAAATATTACTATTTATTTGACCAAAGAATTTACCCTGTGAAACATCTGATTGTTTGTAAATGTTGATAATAATAATTAATCCGAATAGTGCTCCACACGTCACTCCTGATATTATTCCATGCATTATTTATTCCACCTATTGTCATTCACTGTAGATGTTAATAGTGAATTGATATTATTCATTGCAAGAAAGTGTTGTACTTTCTCAGCAGACTTTTTTGTTTGAAATGTTGCAAAAAGAGTGGGCCCACTTCCTGAAAGGTGAACCGACTTCGCTCCAGATTGAATCATTGTTGCCTCTGTTTTTACAAGATTTGGGAAAAGATCCATGGCTGCTTCTTTAAGTGAATTCAGCATTGATGAATTAGATATTTTTTGATTTGCTTCAATTGTGTTTTTCAATTTCAAAGTATTTGAACCATCAGAAAAATTAGAAGCCTTTAAATTATTATAAACATTTTGTGTTTTGTTACTCATGAGATTTTTTTCTGGGACCAATAAAATCCATAATTTTCTTATCTTGTGTAACTGTAATACATTGTTTCCTCGATCTTGAATTAAAGCGGTGCCTCCTTTCATGAAAAATGGAACATCCGAACCTATGGACGCTGAAAGTTCCTGAAGAGCAGAAGGATTAATTTTTAAATCCCAAAGTTTATTTAATACATTTAATACTACTGCAGAGTTACTACTACCTCCACCTAGACCAGAAGAAACAGGGATTTTTTTTTCTAGATAAACACTGATACCTTTTTTAGTCTTAGAGTAATCTTTAAGTAAGTTTATTGTTTTTGTGATAATGTTTCCTGATTTGTTAATTGATTCATTATCAGATTCTACTAATATTTCGGATGATTCAATGAATGTAATTTTGTCATGTAATTCAATTGTTTGCATTACTGAGAATAAGTTATGGTACCCGTCGGAACGTTTATTTGTAACTTCTAAAGCTAGATTTATTTTTCCATATGATTTAAAAGTTAGAGTGTCCATTTGTGCACCTTAGCAAACTCATACAATTCAACCCATTCCTTTAAACTTAAATTGCCTGCTCGATTTTTTGAATTGAACCCACCATTATTTAATAGCGTTTCAATTTCAAACGCTGGAATATTTGTAGCCTTAGAAAAGACATTTCTAAGTTGCTTTCGTGGGGCTGAAAATCCCATCCTAATAAATGAAAAAAAATTATTTTCACTATCTTCTAAAATTTGAACGTTACGATCTTGAGAGATATCAATTTTTACTATTGCTGAATCTACTTTGGGGACAGGTTGAAATGATTCTGGAGGAATTATTGCTATAATTTGTGCGTTTCCAAAATATTGAACATAGTTACTCAAAAAGGTATTGTTCTTGTTTTTTTTAGATGTAGTTATGCTTTCTGCTACTTCTTTTTGCAACATAATAATTAATCTTTTTGGTTTGTGAGTAAGTTCAAGGAATTTCTGTATTATTGTAGTGCCAATGTAATAAGGAAGATTTGCTACTACTATGTACTCACCTATTTCTTTAGTGAAAGCATCAAGTTTAAATGTAAGGATGTCTGAGCAAATGATAGATACATTGCTTATTGAATTATATCTATTCCTCAGCTTTTTTGACAGTTCAGCATCTATTTCTATAGCAGTTACATGTTTTGCAGTTTTATATAATGCATCGGTTAATATGCCTAATCCTGGACCAATCTCAATAACTTCTTGAGTAGCATTTATTCTAGCACTGTTAACTATAGTTTCAATAACAGTATGTTCTTTTAAGAAATGCTGACCAAACTTTTTTTTGGGATGATAATAATTAATTGTTTCCATTTCGCTTTCATATTTGAACTATCTTGATATAACCTAGATGAAATCAATGGAGTTTTACGCCGTGCACCCCTCTTTGCACGAATCTTGAAAACATGCTTCGTTCTTTCAACTCCAGTCCAGTGGTCCGCGGCACACGATTTTATCGCTTACCGTTGCTACCTTCCGGTCCTGGCGGAATTCACGGTTTGTCGTTGCACGGGTCTGAACTATCTTCGATGTCCGAATCGTTACAGAGGCCTCAAGTTTCGTTCTAGGAGGGGGATTTAATCCCGCTATGGCGGATTGCGGGTTCAGGGCACCGCCAGCTCCCCATCTAGCACGACAAAACTATAGTAATTTTTGTTGCTATAGGGTGTCAATGTCTTGTATGTTACTATTTGATGTAACTGGAGACCAACGTATGGGTGAAATTAATAAAGCAGTTATACCTGCTGCAGGTATGGGTACACGGTTTCTTCCTGCTTCTAAGGCAATTCCAAAAGAATTGTTACCTGTTTTTGATGTTCCATTAATTCATAAAGCAGTAGAGGAATGTGTGAATTCTGACATAAAAGAAATAATATTCATTATTTCTCATGGTAAAGATTCAATAATTCAGTATTTTGAAAATTCTTTAGAATATGAAAAACTAATGCATGAAAAAAACATGGAAGTTTATGCATCCTACTTTAAAAAGCTTCGCAGCGAAATATCATTCAAGTATGTATATCAGCCTGTTCAATTAGGATTGGGGCATGCTGTTTTGTTAGCGAAGGAACATATAAATTCTGAAGCATTTGCAGTGATATTACCTGATGATGTTATTCTTGGAAAACAATCTGCACTAAATGAATTAGTTAGTATATACAATCTTTTTCAGACTAGTGTGTTGGCGGTAGAAAATGTTCCAAATGAGAAACTTTCAGATTATGGTGTTATTAAACCTTATCAAATTCAAAAAAGTATATATGAAGTATATGACATGATAGAAAAGCCAAAAATTGGATTTGCACCTTCTAACCTGGGAATAGTGGGTCGATACATCTTGACTCCTGAAATTTTTGAAGTTCTTGAAACGGTTAAGCCTGGAGTCAATGGTGAAATCCAATTGACTGATGGTTTGTTGTCTTTGTTAGAAATACAAAAAATTCATGCTTGCGAATTTTCAGGAATAAGATTTGATGCTGGCAACCCTGTTGGTTTACTTAAAGCATCTATACACTATGGCATGTCAGATGAAAAGTATAAAAAAGAAATTCGAGAATGGATTCAGGGAACTCTCAAAAGTGAAATTTAAAATTTAAATTATCCTTATATTAATCTGCTTCAAGATCTTTTATAAATTGCTCAATTTCAGGAGAAAGCGGAAGTGATTCATCTGTTTCTGAATTATTTTCCTGATTTTCATCAAACATTTCTTCCAATCGCAGAACAATTTTTTTTAAGTCTGTGTTTGTTTCTAAGGAAAGTTGTTTTGTTATTTGATCATATTGATGTCTGCCTCTTGATGTTTCAGGACATTCAGTTGGCATTCCGTAAAGAACACTTAAAGCTTCTATGAGTTTTGATGCCCCGCTAAAGTCTTTTTCTAGGTCAAGATATTGTGGAAGATGTAGCATGAAGCTCATTGTTTCAACACCTAGTTTTTTTTGTTCTTCGGTAAGTAATGCCATAGTAATACTTGTTGGTCCCTCATAGACACTTCTTTGAGGAGAAAGAATATTGCCGAGCAATTCATTGTATTTAGGGTCGATATTCCCAGTAAGTCTTAAAGGTCTTGTATGGGGAACAGTGTCTAACATCGCACCGATTCGAATATGTCGTTGTACATCAAAATATTTTAAGACTTCTATAAAAGAAGTGGCATATTCTTCGGACATCATATGAGGTTCAAGTAACTGGCAGAAAAGCATGTCGGGTTGACCCTCTAATTTTCCATACCAAAACTTGGTATTGGAAAGAACTATTTTGCGTTCTTTGCCTTTCCATTCTGTGCTGGGTCTGTATCTGGTCATGTCGAAAAAGCGACTAGGATTTTCTAATTCTGCAATTGGGCTTGAAGTAAAACGAGATCTCATCCTATTAAGAGCAAGTGTTGCAGACGATCCAGCATCAATCCAAGGATAAAGAACGGATATAAGGTGCGGTTTATGTAGCTGAGTAATGGGTTCATGTATTGAATATGATCCAATTTCCATTATTTATCTCCATTGAATTTTAGCTCATATTATAGGCCAAGGAGCTCGTCCGAACCTTATATCTGGGAAAGTTCCTTGTCTAATTATTTCATGTATTCGTTGAATCGTTGCAATTAATTCATCCTTTGTCAATAATTCTTGAATTTCTTTAGCCATGATGCCTTTTCCTGAGAGTTGATTTTGTAATTTTGATAATTTCGCAATAATAAATTCAGGAATTTTTTCTTCAGATTCATACCATATTACTGTGCGCAGTTTATAATCTTTATTGAATGTTAATCCTTGGTCTATTCCCCATATATTTCCATCGTTACCAAAGATAATGTGTCCAGATTTTCTATCAGCATTGTTACAAATCCAATCGAAGATACATATAATTGCAAATTCAATCTCGTGAGTTTCCATCATGCTTAAATAATGTTCTGAAGGATCATGATTAATATAATACTGAAGAGATCCTATCCCATACGGACCTTCTTTGATTATTGTTGCTGGAATAAATTTCCATCCAAGCATTTGCGAAAGAAGATACGCTGCTCGTTCTCTTTTATACAAAGTACCTTCAGGAAAGTCATACAAAGGAATTTCTCCATTTCTTGGCTTGTAAATCGCATGTATTTTTGTATCTGAATTAGATAATGTTGCCAAAAATGTGTAATTAGAACCTTGATTAAAAAGTTCGACACGCTCTATTGTGGCAGTTTCCATTGCTTCGGCTTGTTTTGAGTGATTAGATGAAAATGCTAATTTTTTAGGCTTTACCATTTATAGTGCACCTGTTCAGGGTAAGCATTGATTGATTTATAATTCTTACTTCTGGCTTATTGTCAATTAATTATTGAAAGTTATAATTAACCATAAGCTTAAGTTAGAGATTATTGGAGGTTTACTGTGGAAGTCAATTCAGAACTCTTTCGATCAGCATGGAGTAAATTTCCTACTGGAGTAACAGTTATTACATCTAATGATCATGAGAATAATGTTCATGGGATGACTGCAAATGCTGTTTTGTCAGTTTCAAATGACCCTCCCATGGTAATAATTTCTGTAGGTATTGATCGTCAGTCTAATTCTTTCATTACCACTAACAAGAGATTTGGAGTAAACATACTTTCTGATGACCAGACGGATTGGGCTGAATTCTATGCTATGAAGCCAGAAAATAGAGGAGATGCTTTACCAGGTGAGATTCGGAAGTCAGATAATGGTATTGGCATACTGGATGGAGCTTTAACCTTTATGGATTGTGAAGTTACAGAGGCTTATGAGGTTGGTGACCATACATTGTTTCTTGGGACAGTTGTATATGCTGAAGGGCAGGATGGTTGGCCTTTGTTGTACCATGAAGGGGATTATCTATCTTTAAACGAGGATCCTGATTAATTATTACTTTTTATCCTGTTTACTAAGAAGAATGTTAAGCATAAAATTATAATTCCTAATGCGTATCCTCCAATAATGTCTGTAAACCAATGCCTGTCTAGATATATTCTTGAAATCCCCACTGCTGTGCTCCATAAAAGCATAATGCCTAGAAGAATTCGTTTTGAGCTTTCCTTGGAATTATTGTTGACAAAAATAAACCAAATTAATCCCATAACTAAAATAGTTTCGAATGCATGACTGCTAGGAAAACCAAAACTTGAAGCATCACCCGGACGTGGTCGTCCTATCAGTGGTTTGATAGTTTCGTTCATTGCCACTAATGGAACTATCAAAAGGGGTAATAGAGAAGATTTTAGGTTTAATCGGAAATAAGCGAATATTGATAAAGTTAATGATGTTATCAATATTCCGTAGAGTGTACCTGGAAGGGAAATAATTTGCATTAAATCTTTGATGTTTGTATTAGAAATACCTAGTGCAAAATTTCTTATATTTTGATCAAAATACATTGTTCCATCTTCGCTATTTATGAAAGCTAGTAAAAAAAAGATTATTAACGATGGGAATAATATATATAATTGTAAATTTTTAATGTTTTTATTCATATTTTTAAAATAGTTGTTTCTATCTTTTACCTTATTGTTGTGATATGGGAAAGGAAATCATTATAATTCCCAAAACGAGATACTGTATTAATAAAATCTGCTAAATTCTTTGATTTTTTTCTTAGTAACTGTAACTCATCTGTTATTGTTGTAGATGATGCTGGATTTTGCCCATATGTTCCATAAAATGCAAAATATGCTTGATTTAGTTTTCTAATATTAAACCCTGATTCTTGGAATGCCAATGTTCGATTTTCTAAGTATAATTCAGCTTTATTGATTTCATTTTGTCTTAGTAATTTGTCTAGTTCTGTTCGAGTTGCTCTCATCTCATCATTAAAATTAAATTTTGTTTTTTCCGATGCTTTTATAATATTTGAATCTTGTTTAATTTCTAATTTATCATATGCAAGCTTGGCAATTTCAGAACCAACGATTTCTGCTGCCGTTTCATTTAAAATTGTCATTTCGGATGATTTGAAGTAATTGAAGCCTAGCGGTTTAAAAAACCAATAATGATGAAACCATTCATGGGCTATAGTTTCCATTGTAAAAATTAATGATTCATTGTCTGCTATTAGTGGAGGGTAAGTTGCTATACCCCCTAAATTTACAATTAAAACTGAAGCACTTGTTTCCTTTTCAATCAAACGTTCGAGTGATTCAATTTCAGATATATCATATATTGGATTAATTAATTTCTTAGCAATGATTTTAATGTTATCCCTTGGAGAAACAACCAATAATTGTGGTGGAGATTTTAAGTTTACAAATAATGGTGGGAAAAGTGTTTCTGAATCCCCAATTCCTAGATTTTGATTAACCAATTCATATTCAATAATGGATTTGAGTTTAATTTCTGCAGCAAGACGTTGTTTTTTAATGTTGTTATTCAAACTTGCCCTAGAACTGAAATAATTTGTAATTACAAAAGTTTCATAATTGGTGTCAGAATTTATCCTAGTGATGAGATTCCAAGCTTTATTTGGTAAGTATTTAACATGATAATTAAACAATGAGAATGAATGATTTCCTAAAATTCTATTAACAGCTGTTTGAATAAATTTTTCGTGAGTATTTACACTAAGAAAAAGACAAAGAACTATAAACATTCGAAATAATAATAATTTTTTTTGTATCCTCATATTGCCTCTTTTCATGTGGCATGTTGATCAATTAGCAAATAAAATTATAGAATAGCATGATCAGGGTATAGAGATGCGGATAATAATATTCCTGATGTGTATAATTTTAGATTACCAATAATTGGAGGGTTTGATGCCTATTAATATACTTGTAACCGCGAAGCAAGTCCTTGATCCTGAAACTCCTGCTGGAGCATTGAAGATTGACAATGATGCAAAGCGAATGGAAGCACCAGGGAATGTTCCACCTGTCGTAAATGGTTATGATGAAAATGCTGTTGAAGCAGCGTTAAAGATTAAGGAAGCTGTAGGTGGGACTGTTACTGTTCTTTCTGCAGGTAGTGGTTTCGTAATGGATGTTATTAAGAAAACATTATCAATGGGGTCGGATGAATTAATTCTTGTAGACGATCCTTCAATAATTGGACTTGATGCATATGGAACAGCTCAGGTTCTTTCGGCCGCAATAAAAAAGGCAGGAGACTTTGATCTTATTCTTTGTGGTAGACAAGCAAGTGACTATGATCAAGCTACGGTTCCTCTAGGTGTTGCGGAAATACTTGATATTCCTCCGGTTACTATGGCAATGGGTTTGACTGTAAATGATTCGAGTGCTTCTGTTGCTCGTGTAATGGATGATGGTAATGAAACAGTTGAGGTATCTCTACCAGCTTTGGTTACAGTAAGTAATGAAATTGGTCAACCTAGATACCCAAATCTCAGAGGAATTATGGCTGCTTCTAAGAAGCAACCAACTGTTTGGAGCCTTTCTGACTTAGGGCTGGATGAAAATGCTGTTCAGGCAAAAGTTGAGATAAAAGAAATTTTTGTTCCAGTAACTGAAACCGAATGTGAATATATTGACGGTGATGATGATGAAGAAAAAGGTAGAAATCTTGCCTTAAAACTTAGAGAAGCAAAGATAATATAAAATTTAAACTTAAAAAATAAATCTAAATCCTTAAATAATTCTAGGAGTAAACTATATGGCAAATAATGATATATTAGTAATGATTGATCATGCTGAGGGTTCACTAGATTCCACTGCTGCTGAAATTCTCACTGCTGCAAATGGATTAGCGAAGCAATCCGGAGGAGAAGTTTTAGCTGCATTGTGTTCTTCTGATTCTGGTTCACTTCCTCAAAAAATTATATCTTTGGGAGCTTCCAAGGTATATACCATTACCTCTCCAGTGTTTAATGAAATAAATTCAGACTCCCTAGTTAAAGCTTATGAAGCTGTAATTGGTAACACTTCACCAAAAGTAGTTCTTTTTGGACGAACTCTTATTGCTAGAGATACTGCTCCTCGACTAGCTTTTCGAGTCAATTCTGGGTTTGCTCAAGATTGCACGAGTGTTGAAATTGATGGAGACTCAGTAGTGTTAGAGCGCCCTGTTTATGGAGGTGCCTCAGTTGCACGAGTAACATTTACTGGTGATTTTGGAGTAGCAGTGATTAAAGCTAAGTCTTATGATGCTGCTATTGAAGATAGTTCTCGTTCTGGGGAAGTAATTGATCTTACTGATAGTGCTGGAGATTTAACTAGTAGAATAAATTTAGTTGATCGACAGAAGGTTGAATCTGAAGGGATTCGTCTAGAAGATGCTGGAATTGTTGTGAGTGGTGGAAGAGGTTTAGGGGGACCTGAACCGTTTGATATACTACAGGAACTTGCAACACAATTAGGTGGAGCATTAGGAGCTTCAAGGGCTGCTTGCGATGCTGGCTGGATTCCATATGCACATCAGGTAGGACTTACAGGAAAAACCGTTTCTGCAGATACTTATTTTGCGATAGCTATTTCTGGAGCAAGTCAACATTTAGCTGGCATGTCAGCCGTAAAAAATGTTATAGCGATAAATCGTGATGAAGAGGCAAATATATTCAAAGCTGCCAATTTTGGAGTAGTAGGAGATTGGGAAAAAGTTACCACAGCTTTTCTGAATATGGTTAAAGAACTTTCTTGAACCAATAAAGAATATTAATTTTCTTAATACTTAAAGAAGATTTAATTTTAAACATATAGCTTTTCGTGTTAATTCGATGCATGTTGTTTAAGATTTCCTATGAAATCTGTTAGCTATCCATTTAACTTGATATTGGTATTATATATATCGCGTAGTATATCGATGAAAGCAAGTACTGCCGGGCTATAAGGGGCTGAATCTCTTATTAAGATTGCAGTTGGTACGGTTACTTCTTGATCGTGTTTGATTTTTACTTTTGCAAGTCTATTTTCATTTACTTCAAGTGATATGCTGTGTATTGGCAAAAGTGAAATTCCCAAGCCTCTTTCTATCATTCTTTTAGTTGCTTCAACACTATCTAATTCCATCGATACGTTTGGAACGATGCTTGCTTCCCTACATACTGAATCAATTAATTGAAAGAAAGAAGATTCTCGATCATATAAAATTAATGGTTCGCGAGCAATGTCAAAAATGCTTACGTGCTCATTATTTGCGTACATATGATCTGGATGAGTTACTAGAACTACTTCTTCTTCATATAGTGGCAAAGTGAGAATATCTGGATGTCTTAGATTTCTAGCCAACCCGATTGCCACTTCTTCGTTTACGACCATCTGTAAGACCTCTGATGATCTGCCAGTACGAATATTTGCATCGACCATAGGATGATTTTTATGGAATTCTTCTAGAATTGATGGAAGCACGTATGCTCCGACGGTTCTTGCAGTTCCAATCCTAAGACTGCCACCCTTTAATTGTTCTGCGGCATGAAGAGTTTCTCTTGCTTGAGAAACTGCAGTAAGTACGCGTTGTGCGTAAGGTAACAGAAGGCGTCCAGGTTCTGTTAATCGTACCCCTCTTGCAGTTCTATGAAACAAGACTACATTTAAATCTATTTCAAGTTTTTGAATTCGAGCACTCAAAGAAGGTTGTGTCAAATAAAGCTCTTCAGCAGCTTTGTGGAATCTACCATGTCTTGCAACCTCAAGAAATGCCTCTAATTGACCTAAGTCCATTATTTCCTCAACTGATTAATTAATCTAAATATATACGAGTTTATTGTATACTGCAGTTCATTCTTTCACAAAAAACGGGCAAACTGATAATGTGTAACAAAGTTGTTATTGTTGTTCCTACGTATAACGAAGTCGGAAATATTCCTGAGCTACTTAGAAGATTAGCCGATCTTGATTTATATGAATTGAAAGTGGTAATTGTTGATGATTTATCACCTGATGGCACAGCATATGTTGCCAAGGAAACAGGTGATTCAATAGGCCTTGAAATCAATGTGATAAAACGTGAAAAGAAATTAGGGATGGGATCAGCTTATATATGTGGATTAGGGTATGCTTGTAATCAAGCAGTAGATTATATTATTCAAATGGATGCTGATCTTTCCCATCCACCAGAAGCAATTCCTAAAATGTTAAAAATCTTGTCAGAGTGTGATGTTGTAGTTGGTTCTAGATACGTTCAAGATGGTAAAGTAGATTCTGATTGGAATTTGACAAGAAAAATAATAAGTTCTTGTGGAAATTTTATTACCAAGCGATTTTTGGGACTTAAACCTATTGATATTACTTCTGGATTTAAAGCCTATAAATCTGAGGTTTTAAAAAAAATACCAATGCAAAAATTTTATTCAAAGGGATTTTCTTTTCAGATTGAGATGGCATATCATTGCCAATATTTAAACTTAGATGTAATTGAGTATCCAATATTGTTTAATGATAGGGTTCGCGGAGTTTCAAAATTTAATTTTTCTATAATTTTGGAAGCTATGAAGTTAATGGTTTTCTTAAGGTTCAAAAAATTCATTCAAGGATCTTTATGAATTAATTTTTTATATTTGGATCTCTTTAATCCCAGTCTAATTGTTGTTGCCAATAACTCAAAAGCACCTCTAAATAAACTTAATTTAGAATTTTCGATTTTGTGTTCCCATTTTAATTCTACTTCTGTAATTTTCTTGTTTAAATTTATTCCTATAACCAACATTTGAATATCCAATGTCCATCCAGTTTCAGTTAAATGAGGAAGTATATGGGAATTAGATTCTTTTGTGATGGCTTTCGCTCCACATTGAGTATCATGAAATGGCACCCTTATTATCCACTTAGTCCATTTTCGGACTAAGAAACTTGCAATTTTTCTCACTACTGGTTGTTTTTTAGAGTGGAATTTTCTCCATCCTATGCAGATATCATTATTGTTGCTTAATTGATCAATTAATTTTGATGTTTCTTCTGCTACTATCATGTTATCAGCGTCAACAATAGCTATATGTTCACCAAAAGAATTTTTCAATCCTTCGATTATTGCACCCCCTTTTCCAAGTATTTCGTGATACTCAAGCCAGCGTACTCCCTTATTTGTATATGCGAATTTTTTTACAACTTCGAGTGTTGCGTCAGTACAACCATTCAGAACAACTATAATTTCTAAATTATCTTTAGGGTTTATTTTGGTAAAATAATTATAATATGATTCTAAAGTTGGAAGAATTCTATTTTCTTCATTGTATGCAGGAATAATTATCGATAAAGTTGGATTTAAAATCTTCATATACCAGACTTTCTTTGTTCTCACTGAAAAATTATAATGATAATGTTTGGATTGGTCATCATCTTAATTAACAATACAAACATTATCGGCATCGTTAATTCTTTATACGGATAGAAAAGATGAAATATGACGTGGTAGTTGTTGGATCTGGACCAGCAGGTTCTATGACGGCTCAACAAGTAGCAAAATCGGGTTTTAAAGTTGCGTTAATTGAAGAACATAAGACGATTGGCAATCCAGTCCATTGTGCTGGATTGGTAACTACAAGGACCCTAGATCATGCTGGAATTGACAAAAAGAAAATAGTATTAAATCAAATTTCTGGTGCTATAGTACATACTCCATTTGACAGACAAATAGTATTAGGTGGAGATAAAGAATACGCTTTAGTTATTGATCGTCAAAAATTTGATTTATTATTATCCGATAGTGCTCAAGACTTAGGTGCTGATTTAATGCTTGAGACTAGAGTTTTATCAATTGAAGAGAATGATAAAGGGGTAAAAATAGCGGTTAGACGTAAAAATAAAGAAATGACAATATACTCTTCAATCGTTATAAGGGCAGATGGTTCAAAATCAATGATTTCGCATAACGTAGATTTTGGTTCTATGGAAGACGTTATCCTTGCTACAGGTGGAGAAATTGCAAATACATCCTTAAGACGAGATATGGTAGAAGTATTTGTTGATTCAGATTTGGCTCCTGGATGGTTTGGATGGCTGATTCCAGCCCAAGAAGGAATTTCACGATTAGGAATTGGATCGTCAAATTCAAGAATCTCACCAAAACATTTATTAGGAAAACTGATTGATAGACATAAACATCTTAGGGCGGCACAATTCCTTAAATTGCAAGGAGGAGTGATTCCAATAAAAGTTCGAAGGAATTTCACGTCATCAAAATCAATGCTTGCTGGTGATGTTGCTGGTCAAGTTAAATCTACTTCGGGTGGAGGAATCTATACAAGCTTATTGGCAGGTGAGATTGCTGGTAATGTTGCAAATGATGCGCTTAAAAAAGAAGATATTTCACGCAAAAAACTATTGGAATATGAAAAAATTTGGAAAAGGAAAATAGGACAACAACTATTACTAGGTGCTGCGTTAAGGGAAATTCTTATGAAGTTTTCTAATCATGAAATAGAAAGCTTTTTAAATTTATTTACTAATGATGAAATTCGAAATGTAGCATCTGAATATGGTGATATTGATTTTCCTACGATTCTTTTTTCTAATCTTTTTACCCCTAAAATTGTGTGGGGAGGTCTTCGCAACTTGCCATTAAGGTTGTGGCCAAAATTAATGTTGCTACTTTTACAATGGCAATCTGCTAATCTTCTTTCTAAAAGCTCTAATGCCCTTAAGTGTTGATAAAACATTAATAATTATTAAGTGATTTTAATTTATTAAAAATTTTTAGTGAGGGAATGTTGAATACTGGTCTTGTATCACTTGTTCGAAGGAAAGATGGTTGCTTCTTAGTTATTGTATATATTGACGCAAATGGTAAATCATGGGCTATAGATAGTTGGGGTAATAGAGCTAAAATCAATAATCGCCAATTGATATTTCAATCTTTGATATCAATAAACACAGATCAATTTAATTGGCTTTTAGAATGTGAATGCATTTCCTCGAAAATTGATCTTCCGTTACTGTGGGAAATGTCCAAAAGTAATAATAATCTAAGCATAGAAGAACTTGCTGTTATTTATTATGGTGATAAATATAATCCAAAAGAATTTTGCGGACTTCTTCTCAGCCTTTATTCTAGTTCAATATCTTATTTTCGATTAAACGATGATATTGTTTATCCCGAAAGGGAAATGGATATTAGTCAGCAACATAATAGACAGGAAAATCTAAAGAAACTTAATGATGAACTAAATGATTTCCGTTTATGGATTTTAAAAGGTTCAAAAATTGAATTATGGACAGACCGCCAAATTGAATGGTTAGAGACCCTTAAAGAATTTGTAATTTTTGGGGTTGAATTTGTTGAGTCAAAAAAAATTAGAAAGTTTTTAACCTCGCTGAAATTTGAAGGTGGATTGACATTGATCAGAGAAGAAATCTACGATTGTTTGGTAGATAGAAAAATCATTTCATCTCGTGAACCTATGGGCAAGGCGAAATCGTTAATCGAGAAAGTCTTTCCTGAAGAAATAATTCATGTTGTTGAAAATATTCCTGAATTTATTCACTTAAATAACCGCAAAGATCTTACAAATATAGATGTAATTACCATAGACGAATCATCAACAATGGATATAGATGATGGTCTTTCAATTCAAAGTACTGAAGATGGTTATATGGTTGGAATCCACATAACTGATGTTGCCTCAATTTTTTCTGAGAAAAGTAGTATAGATAATGAAGCCCAAAATCGCCTTTCGAGTTTTTATGCACCAGAAATTACGATTCCTATGCTTCCTGACAGGATTTCACAAAATATAGGGAGTCTGATTCCAGGAGTTATTAGGCCAGCAATGAGCTTGTTAATTAATTTCCAGAAAGATTTTATAATTAAAAATTGGGAAATTGTGCTTTCTAATATAAAAAGTCACAAAAAGTTAAATTATCAGGAAGTAGACAATATTCTTGATCATAAAATAGTTAATGGCGATTCAGATAAATTGAAAATCCTTTATAAAATATCTAAGAATTTACATATGGATAGAATGAAATCTGGAGGTATTGAATTTAATAGGCCAGAAATTAAATTCGAATTTAATAAGGACCAAGTATATATGAAAACCATTCCAAAATTAACTCCTAGTCGTAGAATGGTCAGCGAATTAATGGTTCTTTTTAATACTTTACTTGCAGAGATGTGTAGTAATAACAATATTCCAGTAATTTACAGGTCGAGCGTTGAATTAAAAAATGAAACATTAGTTGATACTAGTGTGGATGCATTAAGAAATTATTTATTATTGAGCAAAGTTCGATCAGTTGCACCATCTACAAATTGTTCCCCACATTTTTTGCTAGGTGTTGATAAATATATTCAGGTTACTTCCCCTTTAAGGAGATATGGCGACCTTCTGTTGCAGAGACAGATATCACACTTTCTGGAAAATGGAGTGCCCCTTTATGATAAAGCATTTTTGGATGGATTTATCAATGATTCCTTAGGAAAGATAAGAGATATCGCAAGGGCAGAATCTGATCGTAAATTGCATTGGGCATGCTATGTTTTATCAAGAAGAATCCATGAAATATTTTCTTGTATAGCTCTTGAATGGAGAGATAGTGATTTACTTGTCGAATTCAAAGACTTCCCAATTAAAGGGATAGTTAAAACAAAAAATCAAGTTAACCTGGGTGAGATTATAGAAGCTAAATTAATTGAAGTTAACTTATGGCAGAGGAAAACAATTTTATCTGCGTGATCTATCTCCTGGCTCAACCGGATATCTAGTACGAACCTCTTCGAGGGTCCATCCTTCAGAAAGGAAAACAGATTCGTCATATAGAATTTTTCCTGTGTATTCTTTGGGGGATTTTGAGCAAATTAAAGCTGAGGCATCTCCAATGATTTCACCAGAAAGACGCCACCCATCATAGTTACTATCAGGGCCTCTGAAATAGTGCCCTCCCTCTGACCATTCACCGATTTCGGGGGAAAGAGCATTTACAGCAATATTATGTTGAAAGTTTTCTGCTGCTAACCCTTGGGTCATTCTTTCGAGTGCAGCTTTTGTGGAACCATAACTATGTCCGCCTGAATATTGTCCTTCATAAGGACCTTCTCCAGGCCCTATAGCTCCTGTACTTGAAATATTAATTATGTGGCCCCATTTGTTTTCAATCATTGAAGGCAAAACTTCGCGACTGAATATAAAAGGACCACGTACATTTATGCGATATTGTAAATCGAAATGCCGTGTTTGCATTTCTTGCAAGCTTCCTGGTGCTAATATCCCAGCATTATTAACTAGTATATCAATTTTCTTGTATTGTTTTAATACTTTGGATACACATTCAGCTACATCTTCTTCCCTACTTACATCGCAACGAATAGCTATTGAGTTTCCTCCAGATTCAGTAATTAATTTTACCGTTTGGTTAAGTGACCCAGGGATTTTAGAATCATTTTCATTTTCTGTGCGTGCTGTAGCTATAACAATAGCACCTTCTTTTGCTAAACTCATAGCGATATTCTTTCCTAATCCTCTGCTTGCTCCTGTTACTATCGCTACTTTATTTTCCAAAGTTCCCATATGCATATAACCTTTCCCATCAATAGAAATAATTGCAACAAATCAGTTATACATAAAATTTTCAAGATGTACAAGATATTTTTATAATATTTTTTACAACTTTGTTCTTGGACTTTTTATTCCTAACTGATACGATATATTAAAATGAGAGTATGATTTGGTGATAATTTTTAACATGCCCCAGTGGCGCAAGGGAAGCGCAGGCGATTTGTAATCGCCAGGTTATCGGTTCAAGTCCGGTCTGGGGCTTTTAAATAAATGGCTTGCTTGGCTCAAAATAATAACTGTGGTACAATTCCTATTTGCCCGGAGGGGTGGCGGAGCGGCCAAACGCACCAGACTGTAAATCTGGCGCCCGGAAGGGCTACGTAGGTTCGAATCCTACTCCCTCCACTCGGATTTGGATTGGGCTTTTATATTATTTTATAGTATATTTATATTATGAAATTAATATGTTTGCCCACATAGCTCAGCGGCAGAGCACGTTCTTGGTAAGAACGGGGTCGCCGGTTCAATTCCGGCTGTGGGCTCCAGATAATGTTTGGTAATAAGTAAAACGGAGGTTCATTAAGTGGCTAAGGAAAAATTTGTTAGAGATAAACCGCATCTTAATGTTGGTACTATCGGTCATGTTGACCATGGTAAAACTACGCTAACTGCGGCTATAAGTAAAACTTTAAGTGAGCAATCTAATAACGCAACTAAATTTGTTGCTTTCGATCAGATTGATAAAGCTCCTGAAGAGAAAGCACGTGGAGTTACTATTTCTATTACTCACGTTGAATATGAAACTGAGGGTAGACACTATGCGCATGTAGATTGTCCAGGTCACGCGGACTACATCAAAAACATGATTACAGGTGCTGCTCAGATGGATGGAACTATATTAGTGGTTAGTGCTCCTGATGGTCCGATGCCTCAAACACGCGAGCATATTCTTTTGGCTCGACAAGTAAATGTTCCTTCGATAGTTGTGGCTCTAAATAAAGTTGATCAAATGGATGATCCTGAATTATTAGAGCTTGTCGAATTAGAAATTCGTGAATTATTATCTCGTTATGAATTTCCTGGAGATGATATTCCTATTGTAAGAGTATCAGCTCTTAAAGCTTTAGAAGGAGATACAGAAGCACAACAAGGGATTCTTGACTTAATGCAAGCTGTTGATGACTACATTCCAGTTCCTGAACGGCCAATAGACCAGCCATTTTTAATGCCTATTGAAGACGTTTTTGGAATCAAAGGTCGCGGTACTGTTGTTACTGGTCGAATAGAACGTGGGAAAATAACAGTTGGTCAGGAAGTAGAAAGAGTAGGATTTGGTGATACGACAACAACAACTGTTACAGGCGTTGAAATGTTTCAAAAAACCCTTGACGAGGGTGAAGCTGGTGATGCGGTTGGATGCTTGCTTCGTGGAGTTGATAGAGAACAAATTGAGAGAGGTCAGGTTCTTGCATTTCCAGGTTCTATTAAGCCTGCGACTACGGCGTCTGCTGAAGTATATGTTTTAAGCAAAGATGAGGGTGGAAGACATACTCCATTTTTTCCTGGATACCGACCTCAGTTTTATATTCGAACTACCGATGTTACAGGAGAAATAGTTTTGCCAGCGGGTGTTGAAATGGTTATGCCAGGTGACAACATTACGATGGATATAAATCTTCAAGCTTCAGTAGCATTAGAAGAAGGATTACGATTTGCAATCAGAGAAGGCGGACGAACTGTTGGAGCTGGCGTAATAACTACTGTGAAAGGCTAAGATTACAATGGCAAAAAAAGGCGATAGAGTTCTTGTTACAATGCAATGTACCGAGTGTGGAGAGCGAAATTACAGAACATCTAAGAACAGAAGAAGTGATCCTCAAAGACTTGAGCTCAATAAGTATTGTAATAGGTGTTATGGTCGACAACTTTATCGTGAAGTGAGGTAGGTTAAGTTGGTTCGACAAAATCAAAGTCGCACTTCAGCTAAAAGGTCAGTTGGTTTGCCTGGGCAATCGATAGTAAAGTTTTTTGGTGAAGTCTGGGCTGAATTAAGAAAATCTGAATGGCCGCCAAGAAATGAAGCAATTAGGTTGACCGGGATAGTTATTGCTCTTTCGGCAGCGGTTGGGCTGTTTCTAACAATAGTTGATTTTATCTTTGATTTTGTTTCAAAATTTATTCTTGGTGTTTAGTGTGGAGACAATGGATCTAGAAGAGACAACAGTAGAAAATGAAGACAATCAGACTGATCTAGCTAGTAATGAAGATTCAGAAGATTTAAATATCGATCAAGGGCTATGGTATATTATCCATTGCTATTCTGGTCTAGAGGAACGTGTCAGAAAAAATCTTGAACAACGAATTGACACTATGGATGTACGTCACAAAGTTTACCAAGTTGTAGTGCCGACTGAGGAAGTTGTTGAAATAAAAGATGGTCGTCGCACACCTAAACAAGAACGTTTGTTACCTGGATATGTTATGGTCAGGATGATTATTGATGATGAAAGCTGGTTTGTAGTTCGAAATACTCCTGGTGTTACTGGTTTTATATCTGCCGATGAGGAAGGAGAGAAAAGAGTACGCCCCCTTCCATTAACTGATGCAGAAGTGAGTGGAATTTTCCGTCGAATGGAAGCTTCCCAACCTCGAGCAAAGATCGGATTTGTAAAAGGACAGAATGTGAAGATTACTGATGGCCCATTCCAAGAGTTTATTGGAGTAGTTGAAGAAGTATTGACTGAAAAAGGGAAAGTCCGTGTTCTTGTTTCATTTTTTGGCAGAGAAACCCCTGTTGAACTTGACTTTTTACAGGCAGAAAGACTTGATGCGTAATTGAGAATAGGTTTATAAGGATTACTAATGGCAAAGAGAGTATTAGCAGAAATTAAAATACAAATACCAGCAGGTGAAGCAACTCCTGCTCCTCCTATTGGTCCAGCATTGGGTCAACATGGTGTTAATATCATGGAATTTGTAAAAGAATACAATGCTAAAACAGCCAATCAGCGTGGTAATATAATTCCTGTCCAACTTACGGTATATGAGGACAGAAGTTTTACCTTTATTACCAAATCTCCACCCGCTTCGGATTTGATAAAAAAGGCTGCAGGTATTTCAAAGGCCAGTTCTGAACCCAGAAGGCATATCATAGGTCAGTTAACAAGAAAACAAATTGAGGATATCGCAAAAGTTAAAGAACCAGATTTAACAGCTGGAGATTTGGATGCTGCAGTTAATACCTTGGTGGGTACAGCAAAAAGTATGGGTTTACGAGTTTTGGAGGGATAAGAAATTGACGACTGAACCATCACTTCGTGGTAGAGGCAAAAGATATAAACAATCTGTGAAAGATATTGAACATGGTCGACACTATAATGTGGATGAAGCAATAGAACTTTTAAAATTAGCTAGTAGTGTTAAGTTTGATGAAACATTTGAGCTTCATCTAAGAACTAATGCTGATCCTAGGCATGCTGATCAACAAATACGAAGTGTTTCAGTGCTGCCTCATGGTACAGGTAAAGCCAAAACAGTTATCGCCTTTGTTCAGGGCTCTGCAGTTGCATTGGCACGTGAATCTGGTGCTGATTTTATTGGAGATGAAGAGACTATCAAGCGAATTGAAACAGAAGGTTGGGTAGATTTCGATGTTGCTATAGCTACTCCAGATGTTATGGGGCAAATAGGAAAACTTGGCAGAGTACTTGGGCGAAAAGGTCTTATGCCAAATCCACGAACTGGTACTGTGGTTCAACCTGAAGATATTGGTGCAGCTATTAATGAGGTTAAACAGGGTAGGGTAGAGTTCAGGATGGACCGGTCTGGAAATATCCATGTTGCAATTGGAAAAGTTAGTTTTCAGAATTCTCAGGTTGCTGAAAATTTATTTACGGTAGTAGGAGCAATTACAAGAGCGAAACCTGACGGAATTAAAGGATCTCTTTTCAAATCAATCCACCTTACTACAACGATGGGTCCAAGTATCTCTTTGGATATTGGTTCAGTTCAAAATGCGAGTATTTGAACCAAATTAAACAATTTTCTTTAGGTTTGACTTTACTGTATTTGTTTTATTGTGTAATATACTATTAGGCCTCAGATCGTTAGGTGGCTTAATAGGCCTTAATTTTTTCCTACGTAGGTTCAAGTTAATAAATTTTCTTTTGGCCTAGTTTTAATGACTAGGTTTTTTTTTGAGGATGAAGAATGCCTTCTGACAGAAATATTAATCAGGTTGAAGTAATAAAAGCTGAAATGGCCAGTTCCAATTTTGTTATAAGTACTGGGTTTTCAGGAATTACCGTTAAAGACATGACATCTCTTAGGAAAGCACTTAGAACTAATGGGGCTTCATACAAGGTGGTTAAAAATACTCTTGCAGCAATTGCTGCAGATGAATTGGGAAGATCAGAAATAAAAGAAATACTTACAGAACAAACAGGTTTAGTTTTGTGTGAAGGTGATCCGGTAGAAGCGGCAAAATCATTGCTAAATTTTCTAGATGCTAATCGGTTACCTATGATTGTTAACGGGGGAGTTCTCGATGGCATTGTACTATCACAATCGGATATTGAGTCGCTATCAAAAACAAAACCTAAACCAGTTATGATTGCAGATATAATGGGTCAACTTATTGGAACGCTAACTGGTTTTGTAAGGACTTTAAATACACCAGCAACTAATATGGTCAGTGTTATTAACCGTCCTCATCAAAACTTGGTGACAGCTTTGCAAAGAATTTCCGAACAAAATTAGAAGTATTATAGTTTAAATATTTACTGAATTGGGGGTATACAATGGCTACAAAGGAAGAAATTTTAGAAGGAATTAAACAACTTTCAGTCCTGGATGTTTCTTGGTTGGTAAAGGAACTTGAGGAAACTTTTGGGGTTAGTGCTGCAGCTCCTGTGATGGCTGCTGCTCCTGCTGCTGCTCCTGCTGCTGGTGGTGATGCTGCTCCTGCTGCTGGTGGAGAAGAACAAAGTGATTTTAAAGTTAATCTTCAAGAAATAGGCCCTAATAAGGTAAATGTAATTAAGGCAGTTAGAGAAGTTACTACTCTTGGACTTAAGGAAGCTAAAGATTTGGTTGAATCAGCTCCTGCGGATGTTAAAGAAGGTGTTTCTAAAGAAGAAGCTGAAGAAATAAAGACTAAACTTGAAGCTGCAGGTGCTCAAGCACAAGTGAGTTAAATATAAAACATAACTCAATGGAGGTAGACGATATTTATTATAAAAATCATCTACCTCCATTGCTAGTTTCTACAAACTGATTGGTGAATGTTTTATCTAAATCAACAGGATTATTAATTAATTTTTTATCCAACATCCAAGAAGCTAAATTTTTCCATCTTGTTTTATCCTGCCATCCAAATAAGATATCTTTTTCGTTCCAAAGAGGAAGTAATAACTTAATTCCTGCAGTTTCTAATTTCGTATCGATTTCTGGATTCGAATTTTTCATAATGTTTATTCCTGTTTCTGGATTTTCTATGGAGTATTGGTAGCCTTTCACGGTTGAATCAAGAAATTTCCGAATAAGTTCAGGGTTATTTTTTACTGTATTTTCGTTAGTGACTATTACTAGTTCATAAAAATCTGGCACACCCCAATCTTCAATTTTTAATACGTTAACTTGTAATCCTTGTTTTTCTATAATAAAAGATTCATGAACCCAATAAGCTCCAATGATTGCGTCAACTTTTTTACTTATTAGTGCTTTAACCAAATCATACCCAACATTAATTAATTCTACTTTTTGAATGTTCCCACCGTCGTATTCAACTACTGTGTTGAGTAATAATTCCTCTGTGGGAATACCTGGATATCCTACTTTTTTTCCCTCTAAATCTTTTGGCCTGTTTATTCCTGAGCTTTTTAAGGTAATAATTGAATTTAATGGATGTTGGACGATTGCAAATACAGATGTTACTGGTATTCCTTCGGCCTGAGCTAATATAACATCTGTTTGATAACTAATTCCGAAGTCGTCCTTTCCAGACCCAACAGTTTGTAAAATGTTTGAAGGGTCAGAAGGTGTATAGATTGAAATATCAAGATTGTTATCTTTGTAGTAACCTTTTTCTTTTGCAACAAACAATCCAACATGGTTAGACCATGGATACCAATCTAAAGCTAAGCTAATATTGTTGAAATTTTCCCTTGTGTCATTTGAGGAATTTGCAGATTCACATCCAATTACAAAGGTTAATGCCATTAAAGAGGATAATAGTAAAGCATATATTTTTGATAGCATAATTTATTTCTCCAATTAATAATTTGAAAAACGATTCCACCTAACAAGTTTGTATTCTAAAACCTGTATAAATGTAAAAAGACTAATTCCAATAATAGATAAAAAGAATATCGAAGCAAAAACTAATGAAGTTTGAAATCGTGGAGCAGATTGAAGCATTAAGTATCCAAGTCCTGAACTCGCTCCGACCCATTCGCCTATCACTGCACCAATTACTGATATTGAGATCCCAATTTTCATGCCAGAAAAAAGGTATGGTAGCGAAGAGGGAATCCTTATTAAGGTTAATAATTGAAATTTATTTGCTCCGAGAGTTATTGCCATTTTTTCTATAGAAATATCAGTAGATCGAAGACCATCAACCATGTTAACAACTATTGGAAAAAACGAAATTAATGCCACGATGATAATTTTGGTAAATATTCCGTACCCTATCCAAACCAACAAAAGTGGAGTTATTGCTATGATTGGAATAGTTTGTGATGCAATTACTAACGGATAGATTGATTTTTCTACAACGCTGGATTTATCTATGGAGATTGCTAATGCTATACCAAGTATCAAAGCAAATATAAAACCAAAAAATATTTCTTGAATTGTAACTAACGAGTGTCTGATTAGTAATGAAAAGTTATTGTAAATTTCCATTAAAATAGTTATAGGAGAGGGCAATAACCATTTAGGAATATCTAAAATTAAAGTAATTATCTGCCATATAATTAATAAAGAAAGTATTACAAGCGTAGGTAATGATATTATATTTATTAGATCATACTTTTCATGTGTTTTGTTTATCATTAGTTATGATCCTAAATAATTATTCTCTTATAGCGTAACTTAATTCTGATTTTAATTTTGCAAATTCTACGTTTGAAGTATTTCTATGTTTCTCAGATTTTTCAAAAGGGACATCAATATTTTTCACAATAGAACAGGGGCTATCGTTTAAGACACATACTTTGTCTGATAAGATCAAAGCTTCTTCTATATCATGGGTAATCATAATTACTGTCTGATTTAATTTCTGGTATAACTGCAGAAGCCAAAATTGAAGATCTTCTCTAGTTAATGCATCTAAAGCTCCAAAGGGTTCATCAAGAAGAATCACTTCAGGTTCATAGGCAACGGTTCTAAGTAGAGCAACTCGCTGTCTCATACCCCCAGATATTTCCCACGGCATAGCCTCTTCAAATTCTGAAAGCCCAAATTGTTTCATCAAAGGTCTTACAATTTCGTATGCTTGTGTTCGTTTGATACCATTAATTTCTAATCCTAAAACTGAGTTATCAATGACGTTTCTCCATGGAAGAAGTCCATCTTTTTGATGCATATATCCAATTTTACCTATCATTTCTTTTGAGGGTTTGGAAGAGATAATTACCCTGCCAGAATCGGGAGATTCTAAACCAGCGATTATATTCAGTAGTGTAGTTTTACCACATCCACTTGGTCCAACAAAAGAAATAAATTTTCCTTTTTTGATTTGAATGTTGATATTACCAATGACTTCAATTTGGTTATTTTTTACCATGAATGTTTTTTTTATGTTCTCAATTGATATAATTGTAATGCCTTTCAAAAAAAAATCGCCGGCCATTTTGACCAGCGATTTTTGAATTATAATAAATTCCTTCGCTGGCATTATCCAGATCAGGTTCATGGGTCGGTGTTGATTTCACCCTCTCAGCCCAATAAATTATGAGCTCCCCGTTGTCGCTTTTTAAATTATAGCATGCATATATTTGTGTCAATAATTATTGACCTTCTTCATCACATTCAATAAAATAGATTTGTATGACTGGAGGAAAAGTATGTCAGATGCCCCCAATGTAAATGTCACAGTTACGGAGAAAGCTGCCGAAAAAGTTCGTCATTTTGCTACTAATCAAGGATTGGGTGATGGTTTCGGTCTAAAGGTTGGAGTAAAAGGTGGTGGTTGTTCTGGTCTTACTTATGTTCTTTCAATTGACGAATCCCCTTCACCTGAAGATAAGATAATTGAAGATAAAGGAATAAGATTATTTATTCCAAAGAAAAGTTATATTTATCTTGCTGGAACTGAACTTGATTTCTCAGATGGTTTAAATGGTAAGGGTTTTACATTTTCTAATCCTAATGCTACCAGTACATGTGGATGTGGAACTTCTTTTTCGGTATAAAATCGTATAAATCCAATTACTTTTTCCCGAGGTAATCTAATGAATGTATCGCCATTTGTTAAAAATTATATTGACTCATCTTTTGAATATATAGATTACTCTGGTTGGAAAATCCCATATATAGTTTCATCTGTTGAGGAAGAATATAAATTCCTGAATCAAGCTACAGCAATTATTGACCGTACTCATTTAGGTGTCATAAAAGTTTTTGGTAAGGATTCTATTGATCTTCTTGAAAGGTTATCAACCAACAAACTTTCTGATCTTGAAAACGGCTCAGGAATTGCAACAATTTTAACTAGTCCAAATGGGAAAATTGTTGACTTATTAAGAATTTCTCATCTTAAGGATTCATTACTTATTACAGTTTCGTCTGGAAATACGAATTCTGTGCTTGAATGGATTGATAAGTACACTTTTGATGAAGATGTTCATTTTATTGATATTTCAGAAAAGTTTAGTGTCATTGGTGTAATTGGCCCAAATTCGAATAATTTCTTAGAGGAATGGGCTGAATGTGATTTAAAATTAGAAAACTTCGAAAATATCTGCATTTCCAAATATGATCATGATGTAGTTATTGCAAGGATGGATTTATTGGGCTCAATCAGTTTCGAAGTTTTCTTCCCGAATGAAATCGCTTCAATTATTTATGATAGCTTGATTTTATCCAGTGATCCTACATGGGTGAAAGTTATAGGAGAAAAGTCTTTTGAAATTGCAAGAATTCAGTCCAATATACCTAAATGGGGTAATGAAATAACTAATGACTATAATCCCCTTGAAGCTAACTTACTTGAAATGATTTCTTGGACAAAAGGATGTTATATTGGGCAGGAAGTTGTAGCTCGGTTACATAATTATCAGAAAGTTAAACGATATCTAGTAAGTTTTTCTGTTCCTACTTCAGAAAATATTTTACCTGGTGATAAAATTGTTCTGAATGATCAGAACAGGAACATTTCAAATAAACTTCATGCAGGCACTATCACAAGCGCGGTTTCAATTCCTGGGACTGAAAAAACTTTTGGTATGGGATATATTCGCACTAATTTTATTAATAATTCAGATGACTTGTGCTTATTATCAGGTGTTAACATAGAAGTTGACAACTCTTCTGTGATGGACTTGTGAAGATAGGGAGTCATCATTTTTCAAGTAATATAACTTTCTACGTTACCAACGCTCCATTACGTTTCCAACGTTCCATTGCAGGGTCTAAATGCAGAGAAATAAAATCCTCGAAAGATATTACGTTTCCTGCTTTGTCATAATGTTCAACTAGATCAATGTTATATTTTGTCGTTACAATATAAATTTTATGCCTTGCTGCTTATTCTAATTGGGATTTGGTAACCTTTGTATCGAGGGTCGCTAAAAATATGAATAAGTCACATTTGCTTCAGTAACTACCTGTCTCCAGCACTCACGAAGTGTTTTTTTTGCCGTTAAAAGCATGCAGTCGATAGGGTTCTGATCAAAATATTCGCTGGAAGGCATCACAAAATCTGGTTTGGCACCATCAACTTTCACTTGTCCATCTAAAGGAAAACCAAGGTGCCGTCCAAGCAATTCTTCAAGTATTATTTCAAATGCTTTGCCTGCTCTCGACCTACGGGATTGTGAGACAGAAAGGAAAAACCCTTCAATTGGTAGAAAGAAGGGACTCCACCGGAGAAATGTAAAGAAATTACACGGTTACCAGCATCCCATTCAGCAGTTAAGTATTTTTCGTATATGTGATCATGCAATTCTTCTACTAGACTAGAAAACGATGTTTTTATCGTGTTCTCATCAAGTGGGTTCAACAAGGAGTCGCAGACAGCACCTACGAGTTGTTGATTTTTTGGTATCTCTCTTTTGAATTGATCAAATAGATTCATAATTACTATCCGCTAACTATATTATTTCAAGCGTAGCGATTATAAAAGGGAATATCCTCCATCTACAACGATTACCTGTCCCCTTATCATGGAAGCTGCTTCTGAGCACAAAAAAGAAACTACATTTGCAATATCTTGAGCTTCTAAAGGCCTTTGTGCTGGGTTTTGATTTGTTTTATTTAACATATCTTCCCAGTTGGGGAACTGACGAAGAGCTCTGGTATCTATATATCCAGGGGATACAGCATTTACAGAGATTCCTTTGGGAGCAAGCTCTATTGCCATATATCTTGTAAGTGATTCTATTCCTGCCTTTGAAATCCCAATTGTAGAATAATATGGTAAGACTTTGGAGGATCCTAAGCTGGTTATGTTAATAATTGTTCCTCCCGACTTCATCATATGAATTGCATTTTTACTGCATAGCCATGGGGCACGGGTATTGATATTTAATGTCCAATCCCAATCTTTTTCGCTTTGTCCCAATAAAGGTTTCTGGATTCCTGAAGCTGCATTGTTAATTAGTATGTCTAGAGAGGGGAAGATAGTTTGTATTTTCTCAAACATTTTTTCGATACTGCTTGGGTTATTCAAATTACATTGTATCTTAAGGCATTCTACACCATATTGATTTATTATTTCTTCAGCCATTCTTGCTTTGTCGTGGCTGCGCATGTAATTGAATATTATGTTTGTTCCTCTACTTGCAAGATCTTTTGCTAGTACAAAGCCCAGACCTTGAGACCCACCGGTTATTAAAGCAGTTTTGCCATAGAGTTCTTTAGAATTTATTTTTGAATTAGTCATAATTTTAAGAAATCATCATGCCGCCATCTACGGCTATAATTTGACTTGTTATGTAGGAAGCTTCATCAGAAACAAGAAAAGTTATTATTGATGCTATTTCATCAGGGTGAGCAAATCGTCCAAGAGGAACTCTAGTCAAAATTTGGGCTTTTCTTTCTGGGCTTAAATGTTCTACTATATCAGTTTCAACGTATCCTGGAGCTACATAATTGACGGTTATATTTCTAGAGGCAACTTCTATAGCTACTGTTTGCGTTAACCCCACTAAGCCTGCTTTAGCTGCAGCATAATTTGCTTGACCTTTTTGCCCTCTTAATCCAATAACAGAACCTACATTTATTATTCGCCCCCATCGTTCACGAAGCATAGATCTTAAGGCTGCCTTGGTGCAAAGAAATGCAGATCTTAGGTCAAGATTTATCACGTCATCCCAATCTTCTTCTGACATTCTGATTAATAATGAGTCTTTAATAATTCCAGCGTTATTTATTAGGATGTTTACATTGCCGAGTTCAGATTCTATTTGATTAAACATCTCTGTTACTTCGTTAGGGTTGGTAATGTCACTTTGAACAGCAATTGCATTACCCCCGTTATTTCTTATTTCGGTAACTACTTTTTGTGCAGCTTCTACTTGACTCTTGTAGTTTATAACTACACTGATGTTGTTATTAGCTAATTGCATAGCTATTGATTTACCTATACCTCTTGAGCTGCCGGTAATTAGAGCGATTCTTTGGTCGTTATTTATCAAGGTTCCTCCAGGTGTTATCATTTACTGGGATCTATTTTTGCTCTTATTTTTTCTAAATCATTCTGCATTGCATCAACAATATTTGCCTCTATTGCCATTCTTGCAGTATTTATAGCGTTACTTATTCCAGAACGTTTAAATCTTCCATGTCCTACAATTGCAATTCCCCGTATTCCAAAAAGTGGCCCACCACCCCATTTTTCTGCTGGTGAAATAGTTTTAAAAATTGCACCAGCAACTTTCTTAGAGATTTCGTCAGAAAGATGTTCATTAAGCTCATCACTTAATTGGTTGTATAAAACAGAGCCGATACCCTCAATTGTTTTAAGTAATATGTTTCCTGTGAATCCATCACATACCACGACATCTGCTTTTCCAAACGGGAGATCGTGTCCTTCAATATTACCGATAAAATTAATAGTTGTTTTTGCCAAAAGCTCAGATGTTTCTTTTACTTGTTTATTTCCTTTATTCTCTTCTGCTCCTATGCTTAATAGTGCAACTTTAGGGTTATGAATTTGAAAATATGCTTGAACAAAAGCTGAACCGAGAACAGCAAAATCAACGAGTTGTGAAGGACGAGCATCAATACTGCTTCCGATATCAACAAGAATGGAGTGAGGTGCACTTTCAAGAAGAACTCCTCCTAATACCGGACGATCAATACCATCCATTAATCCAAGCATCAGTGAAGAGCATGCCATTGCAGCGCCTGTTGATCCCATTGTAATGTAAGCATCTGCTTGTTTGCTTCTAACCAATTCGTTACAAACAACTATAGATGCATTAGGGTTATTTCTCATTGCTTGAACAGGTTGGGATGTTTCTGGGATCAGACCTTCTGATGGCACGACAGTTATCGGTAAATTATCATGGGGGTGTTTTGCTAATTCTTTTTCTACAAGATTTGCATCGCCAACCAGTAAAATAGAGACTGTTTTATTACTAGCTGATTCTATTGCAGCAGGAATTGTTTCTGATGGGCCAAAGTCACCACCCATAGTATCGATTGCTATCCTTGGGAGTGGGTTTACAGTCATTTACTAGATGCTCCCTATCTAAGTTGCCTTGTACCAGAAAGTATAGGTTTAGCTATTCTGGAAAGCAAGGATTCTCTATTTTTCATAGATTCCCTGGTATTCTTTTGGGAGGAGAGTTGCTATTCTTTGCATAATAGTTTCGGAAAAAGAATTCAGTAATGCATGCGACATAGGTCCCTCGACATTGGGTAAAGTAAATGGCTGGCCAATATTCACTGTGATTTTACCTGTTGGGATAGCTATTTTCCAAAGAGGACCCAAATTTTCTGAACCTGTTATCCCAACAGGTAAAATCACAGATTGAGTTTTTAATGCAAGCATTGCAGCTCCGGCTAAAGGTTTTTGTAATTTAGTATGAGGATGTCGTTGACCTTCAGGGAAAACTACTAATACTTTATCTTCATTGAGAGTATTGGAAGCCCAAAGTAATGCTTTTCGGTCTCTTAATTTACGGTCAATAGGGAATGCTCCATAGGCGCTTAAAAAATTCCTTACAAAAGGTTTAAATACTTCCTTTTTTGCTAAGAAATATAATCTTCTTGGTATTGCACATGCAAGTAAGGATGGATCAATATAACTTAAATGATTTGCTACAACTAAAATACTTCCCATGGGAGGAACATTTGCACTTCCATGTATAGACCATGAGCTAAATGTTTTAAGAACAATTTTTTGAAGAATGCATGATATTCTATAAGTGTAATCTGACATTAAATTAACTCATGAAAAAGAGTAATAATTTTATTACAAACGTTTTCTAATGAAAGATTGTCTGTTTCTAATAAATAAGCTGATGAATCCTTTTTTAAAGGTGCATATATTCGTTCACTATCATTTTGATCACGTTTATTTATCATTTCTTCGATATCTTTAATCTTTAAGTCAATTCCTAGTTGGCTGAACTCTTGATATCTACGGGAAGCACGTTCTTTGCTTGATGCCATTAGGAAAACTTTTAGATCTGCATCAGGTAAGATCACAGTACCAATATCTCTACCAACCATAACGATTTCACCGTTTTTAGCAATTTCACGTTGTAATTCAAGTAGTTTGTTTCTAAGTTCAGGAATCGAAGAAATAAATGAAACTTGCTGATCAATTTCAGGGGTTCTGAGGTATGAGTTCACTAGTGTATTGTCAAAAAATATCTGAACCTCTTCAGGTGAATTGAAAGACACAAATATTTTATCAGTAAGTTTACTAATTAACGAGTATTCTTCTGGACTGAGATTCAAATGTAGGTATGCCCAAGTAACAGCTCTATATAGTAGCCCAGTATCAAAAAATTTGAATCCAAGCGAATCAGCAACTAACTTCCCAACTGAAGTTTTTCCAGATGCAACAGGACCATCTATAGCGATAATTTTTGAAAGAGTCATTTTATTTGCAGAATTGATGAAATTAGTTATTCTGTTGAGTTTTCCAGTCGTCGTAGCCGATACCCATCATATACAAAAAAGTATTAAATGTTACTACTCCACTGAATGCTACTATACCAGACATCCACATTGTTAGTCCCCATTTATAGTCATCAGCACCCCAGCGAATATCTAGTATTGTTATGAGTGCCCAAAGACCTACGATGATTAAAAGGTTTGCAGAAATCCACTTTATACTGGAAAGGGAACCCTTAGTTATTTTCTCAAAGACCCAAAAACGAAAAGGCAATTCAAATCCTCCAAATTATCAAGCGATATGCAGTCTATGGATAGGATAAAGTATTCAAGAAAAGCTTACAAGTATCTTGGATTCATTTACAACAAATATGAATAAAAATTTGATATAGTGAAGCTACACGGTGGTGATAATGGGACTTTTAAGAACATATCTATTTGAAAAGCATAATATTTTGAAAGCTAAATTGGTTCCTTTTGCTGGTTGGGAGATGCCAATACAGTACACGGGAATAATTGATGAGGTTAACGTTGTTCGGAAATCTGCAGGTATTTTTGACGTTTCACATATGGGACGCATTGAAATTACTGGAGATGATGCAGGTAAATTCCTAGAGAAGATTTTGACTGTTTCAGTTACTAAAATGGATATAGGATTTGCAAAATACTGTTTTATATTAAATGAAAATGCGGGAATAATTGACGATGTGGTTATTTATAGAATTTCGGATGATAAATATTTGATGGTTTGCAATGCTTCAAATAAAGATCCAGTTGTAAGCTGGTTAAGTGGATTAATAAAGAGTTTTAATGATATTTCATTGCTTGATTTGACGTTGGAAACTGTCATGATTGCACTACAAGGTCCTTCGGCATTCAAAATCCTTAATGCTGTGTTAAACGATTCCAATATGCACTCAGATTTCTTATCGAATTTAGATTTGTTTGAATTTTGTAACTATAATTTTACTTTCGAAAATGGAGATTCTGGATATTCTGGATATTCTCAGATTTCACTTATAAGTCGAACTGGATATACAGGAGAAAACGGATTTGAAATAATTGTCCCTAATGGGATAGGTTTACGAATTTGGGATCAATTGCATAATTATGGAGCTTTACCATGTGGATTAGGCTCAAGAGATGTGCTTAGATTAGAAGCTGGTTTGAGATTGCATGGAAATGATATAGATCAAACCAGTAATCCTTTCCAGGCTGGATTAAAACGATTTGTGGATATGGAAAATTCTAGTTTTATAGGGCACGAAGAACTTTTACTTCAAAACGAAAAAGGTATTTACAAACACTTAGTAGGATTTAGAATGCTTGATAAGGCTATTCCTCGAAAAGGATATTTGATAATGGATTCGGATAAAAATATCATTGGAGAGGTGACAAGTGGGTCTCATTCACCTACCTTAGAACTGGATATTGGGATGGGATACATTATGGGCTCCCGTCCAAGGATTGAGGATGATATAATATTACATGGTCGAGGGAGAAACTTTAATGCTCGAGTGACAAAAATACCATTTTATCGTCGTTCATTAAATTAGGACATGGAGGAACCTTATGACTATGATTCCAACGGATTGTTATTATACTAAAGAACATGAATGGGTGCGCTTGGATGGTGCAACGTTTGTTGTGATCGGGATAACTGAGTTTGCCCAAGATCAGCTTGGGGATGTGATTTATGTTAATCTTCCCGAGATTGGCTCAGAAATACAACAGTTTGCGCAAATGGGTGAAGCAGAATCAGTAAAAGCTGTATCAGATCTTTTTTCACCAGTTACAGGCACAGTTGTTGAAGTTAATAGTAATTTACAGGATACCCCGGAATTAGTGAATCAGGATCCGTATGGTGAAGGGTGGATGCTGAAAGTTGAACTTTCAGGTACAGAACAACTATCTAAACTTCTTAGTTCTGATCAGTACAGTGATTTCTTAGATTCAGGAGAACATTAGGGTAAATGACAGAAAATTTTGTTCATTCGTACATTCCTCACACCGATAGTGAACGAAGAGAGATGCTTAATTCAATAGGCGTAAATCATCTTGAGGATCTTTTTCTAGAAATTCCTGAAAGATATCGTGATCCTGATATTAAACTTGCTCCCTCTTTGACTGAGATGGAACTTCTACAAGAATTGGAATTTCTTTCTGCAAAGAATGTTCAAGTTGGAAAAATGCCGAGCTTTTTAGGTGGGGGTGCATATTCACATTTTATCCCAAGTGCTGTATCCGCATTGACTTCACGAGGAGAATTCTTAACCTCGTATACTCCCTATCAACCAGAAGTTAGCCAAGGCACTTTACAGGCTACTTATGAATTCCAATCAATGGTCTGTGAATTGACAGGTATGGATGTTGCAAATGCTGGAATGTACGATGGGGCAACTGCATTTGCTGAAGCTGCCTTGATGGCCTGTAGATTGACAAAAAGATATAGGGTTTATGTTTTGGAAAGTGTAAACTCTAATTATTTGGCTGTATTAAAAACATACCTTGTTCCGCAATCTGTTGAAATAGTCATTGTTCCAGATAATGTTAATCAAGTTGATGAAGATGTTGCTTGTTTACTTGTACAGTATCCAGATGCTCTGGGAACAATTCCAAATTTGTCTTCATTGGGGAAACTTATTCATGCGGTTGGAGGGTTATTTGTAGTTAGTGTTTATCCAGTTGCTCTTGGCATACTTAAACCTCCTTCTGAATATGAAGCTGATATAGTTACGGGTGAATGCCAATCATTAGGAGTTCCTCTAAGTTTTGGTGGCCCATATGTTGGGATGTTTGCTTGTAAAAGTGAACATTTACGTCAAATCCCCGGCAGAATTGTAGGTAAAACTAATGAAAGTCATGGTGGTAAAGAAGGATTTGTTTTAACTTTACAGACAAGAGAGCAACATATACGGCGAGAAAAGGCAACATCAAACATTTGTACTTCAGAAGCACTTATAGCTACGGCAGTCGCAATTCATCTAGCTCTCTTAGGCCCAAAAGGAATTAAACAGGTAGCTCAACTCTGTTATAACAAAGCTCATTATGCTGCGAAATGCATAGGTGAAATTCCTGGGTTTTTTATTAACCCTCATGCTCCAGATAAATACTGGTTCAATGAGTTTGTCGTTACTGGACCTAAATCCGCGGATCACATTCAAAAAAATCTTTATGATCAAGGAATTGTTGGTGGAATAAAGATTAGTAATCTTGTAAAAGATGGGTTGTTGTTTTGTGTTACTGAAGTTAATTCAAAACAAGAGATTGATAGTCTTGTAAGAGCCCTTGATTCCATGAAGGAATTGTAATCTATGGTTGATGATAATCCATTAAAACATTCAAAGAATCGTACTTTAGGTGATCTCAGCGTTTCAGGACGATCTGGAATACAGTTTCCATCTCTAGATGTTCCTGAACAAGAAGGTTTGCCAAAAGAACTATTGAGAGAAGAATATGTAAAATTACCTGAACTTTCTGAACTGGATGTTGTAAGGTATTTCACAAATCTTTCTCAGAAGAATTTTTCAGTTGATACGAATTTCTACCCATTGGGTTCATGCAGTATGAAATACAATCCAAAAATTAACGATGCAGTAGCCTCATTGCCAGGATTTGCAAGACTTCATCCACTGCAAGAGAATGCTTTTATTCAAGGTTCTTTGGAATTAATGTATGAATTACAATCTTCATTAATGGAATTAACAGGATTCTCTGGCTCGAGTTTAGCTACATTAGCTGGTGCTCACGGTGAATTGGCTGGAGTTCTTATGATTAAGGCATATCATGAAAGTAATGGAGATTCACAACGAAATGTAATTTTAATTCCTGATAGCGCACATGGAACTAATCCTGCTTCAGCGGCCATGGCTGGGTTTTCAGTTGCTACTATTCCATCTGATTCTAATGGGAATATGGATGTGGATGCAGTTCGTTCCTTAGCGAAAGATAATTTAGCTGGTGCAATGATTACTCTACCTAGTACTCTAGGATTGTTTGATACTTCAATAGTTGAAATTTGCCAGATTATTCACGAAGCCGGTGGTTTGATCTATTGTGACGGGGCAAATATGAATGCTATTTTAGGAAGAGTAAGACTGTCTGATTTAGGGTTTGATGTTGTTCATTTAAATTTACATAAAACGTTGAGCACCCCTCACGGTGGAGGTGGACCAGGTTCAGGCCCAGTATGCGTAGGAGAAAAATTGCTTACTTTTCTTCCTTCTCCGGTTGTAACAAAATCTAATGGAAAAGAAGGAACTCATTTTAATTTAAGTGACCCGGTAAATTCCATAGGGAAAGTAGCTGCCTTTCATGGCAATTTTGGAGTATTAGTAAGGGCCTATGCCTTCGTTAGAGCATTGGGATTGACTGGTCTTCGCCACGTTAGTGGAGATGCAGTTTTAAATGCAAATTATATTTTGAGCTCATTAAAAGACGTTTATAAAGTTGCATTTGATCGAAAATGCATGCATGAGTTAGTTTTATCTCTTAGCCCTCAGAAGTCCAAAGGTGTTAAGGCGCTTGATGTATCTAAAAGACTCATTGATTACGGAATACATCCACCTACAATGTACTTTCCTCTTGTGGTAGAAGAGGCATTGATGATCGAACCTACTGAATCTGAGACAAAAGAAACACTTGATAGCTTTATTGAAATTATGCGTAAAATTGCAATTGAGTGTGAAGAAAATCCAGATGTGATTCTTTCTGCACCTAACTTTGCTCCTATTGGGCGATTAGATGAAGCAATGGCAGCTAGACGACCGAATCTAAGACAAGTGTATTAATTCTTGATTGATTAAGAACCTATTTTTATAATCTGCATTACATATGACGTGCGGGCGTAGCTCAGAGGAAGAGTCCCTGCTTCCCATGCAGGTTGTCGTGGGTTCGAATCCCATCGCCCGCTTTCACGAAAAATTAATATAATTACTAACAAGGAGAATAATCTTATGAAACTCGGCATTTTTGTTCACCAACAAGGTTCCGAATGGAAGGACGCTATAGAGAAGGTAAAATTGGCCGAAGACATGGGGTATGATTGGGCTTTGGTTACTGAAGCTTGGGGAAACTCGGCAATTCCTTGGTTAACTGCAGTAGTTCTTAATACTACGAAGATTAGTGTCGGAACTTCTATCCTCAATTGTTTTTCAAGGAGTCCAGCAGTAATGGCTCAAGAATTTTCTGCATTAGATATAATTTCAAATGGCAGAATGATTCTAGGCTTAGGATCTTCAGGGGAATTTGTTGTTGAACATTTTCATGGCATACCATTTCGCACTCCTCTTAAACGACTTAAAGAGTATGTTGAAATATTTGATAAATTAATTTCAGGCGAAAAATTAGAATACTCTGGTGATATATTCAAAATGTCTCGTGGTTTCCAACTTCAATCAGCTGGAGACCTTCCAAGAAATAATATTCCTGTTTATATTGCCTCCATTACACCGAAATCAATTAAACAGACATCAATGATAGCTGATGGGATCATGCCAATTCATTGGCCTAAGGAGCAACTCCCAAATTTAAAAAATATTATGGATGAACCAGGAGAAAATAAAAAAAATCCAAATCCAACTATCGCTTTAAATACAAGAGTTACAATTCTTGACGGCAAAGATGACGAATTGAAGTGGCAATCTTGTAAACAAACGTTATTTCATTACATTAATCGAATGGGTCATTTCTATAGAGATATGTTAATTAATAATGGATTTGAAAATGAAGTACTTAAATCAGAGAAGGCTTGGGCAGATCGCAATAGACAAGAATCCATCGATGCTATTACAGAAGATATGGTGCGTTCTATTCAGGTTATTGGCTCGCCTGCAGAGAT
>CEUZ01040620.1_pt1 | contig 59394 bp, 56 predicted proteins | sample 361511 | NCBI WGS metagenome assembly CEUZ01 (sample SAMEA2622822, study PRJEB7988) | marine metagenome | biome: marine biome (ENVO:00000447); feature: surface water layer (ENVO:00002042); material: "saline water (ENVO:00002010), including plankton (ENVO:xxxxxxxx)" | depth 5 m
ATTCACGGGACGCTGTTGCACAGGACCCGGCCGCCACGTGGAACGATAACGCGCTCTTAGGTTACTTGCCCCTCAGCGCAGCGGCACGCAAGTAGCATCACCCACTAATGGTGTACCAGTCTCTGTATCGACGCTTTCGACCCCAAAGTTTTTCAGAAGTTATCGGCCAAGAACATTTAGTAGCCGCGCTCCGGAACGCAGTGATCGAAGACAGAGTTGGTCATGCCTATCTGCTCAGTGGTCCGCGAGGGACAGGTAAAACCTCGACGGCGCGCATACTTGCTAAAGCCCTGAATTGTCTTGAGCCTCCGGGGAACGGTGAACCATGTGGAGCTTGCGAGAGCTGCGTTGCCTTTGAGTTGGGTAATTCCATGGATTTAGTTGAGTTGGACGCCGCCTCTAACAACAATGTCGCCAACATTAGGGAAATCACAGCTAACGCTGCTCTCGGTAGTCCCGGAAAGCGAAAGATTTACCTTCTTGATGAAGTTCACATGCTTACGACGGCTGCATCCAACGCTCTTCTCAAAACACTCGAAGAGCCTCCAGAGCATGTCATTTTTATTCTGGCGACCACTGATCCACAGAAAGTGCTACCCACCATTCGCAGTAGGACACAGCACGTCGAACTGACATTGGTCCCCGCGCGACTTCTCAGCGACCACGTTGAAGACATCGCAGAACGAGCTGAACTACAAGTCGACTCCGCGGTCGTTGAGTATGTCGTTGAGCGCGGCGCTGGTTCGGTTCGAGACACGTTGTCAGCTTTGGACCAGGTTGTGACAGCTGGCGGGATTCCAGAAAGTCGAGGATCGGTAGATGCTCTGGTTGAGGCCATCGCTAATCAAGATCTCACAGAAGCACTGACAGCGGTCGCGATGACCATCGACGCCGGTGTCGACCCTAAGGATCTCGCGTATCGCGCGACCAGAAAATTGCGGGACGTATTTCTTGCCGGGGCAGGAGTTAATTCAGGGCGGATCAGCGAAGCGGAGTTACCAGCACTTGCTGATATCGCGTCCCGCATGACCCGAGCGATGAATGTCCGCGCCCTAGAACTGCTAGGCCGGGTTCTTGTAGACATTCGCCAGTCACCGGACCCTCAACTAGTTCTTGATTTGGCGATGGTCCGACTTTTTGCTGAATCAACACAGCCCGGAACTACCCAAGACACGTCTGAGGGTTCGACGAGTCATCGGGAACCAGGGACTAAGCCTGCCGAACAGGCACGCGCAGCACTTGCAGCTGTTCAACCCCTAGAAGAGCCGGAAACCGCTGCACCTAAACCCGAAGCTGCCCCTGTTCCACCTCCTCCACTGGAGGACAACACGAGTCCAGCTCAATCTCAAGGTGGTCCGCAGCCGGACGAGAATCGTGCCGCTGAGACCCCAAAGGACTTGTCGATAGCTCAGGTATCCGACGTATGGCAACACAAGGTTCTCCCGGTCTTGACTGCTAAAGCGCGGGCTCGATTTCAAGTAGCGAAAGTTATAGACGTAGCCAACGGGTGTATACGTTTCGAACTGCCTAACGAAATACATCGGGAGCGATGCGAACAACTCAAAGGCGATATCGAAAAAGCCCTTAGAGAGATGCTCAATACCTCAGTCGAAGTTGAGCTAATCGCCAGCGAAGGAAAAACGCCCGAAAGCAATGACCAGATCCAATCAACTTCTGAAGAAGAGATAGTTGACCCTGCAGAATTCGAAGTAGCGAGCGATGGAGGCCCGTCGAGTGTCGACCGGGTACTTGAGGCATTTCCCGGCGCTGTGGCCTCAGATAAAGAAACTGGAAAGTGAGAGTGCCACGGCTATGACCGAGTCGATGTCTTCTGAACAGCTTTTGAGGCAAGCACAAGAACTGCAAGAACAGTTGACCGAGCAGCGGAAAGAAATCTCTTCGACGGTTGTTGAAGGATCTGCTGGTGGCGGCGCGGTAAAGGTTGGAATGCGTGCTGACGGTACGGTTCTTAAGGTACATATTGACCCTGATGCAGTGCATACCAGCGAAATTGACATGCTCGAAGACCTCGTAGCCGCTGCTTTCCGCGACGCATTACGCCGATGCGGCAACGCGCAAGCGACAGCAATTACAGGGATGAGCGCCCCCGCTCAGATTGATGGAGAGGTGTAGAGCGACGTGTACGACGGTCCAGTACAAGATCTAATCGACGAGCTTGGCCGCCTGCCAGGCGTCGGCCCCAAGTCGGCACAGAGAATCGCCTTCTATTTACTCAAGCTGCCCAAGGGCGATGCGGAGCAACTAGCGACCGCCATTGTTGAGGTAAAAGAACGAATCGGATTCTGTAGCAAATGTTGGAACATTTCAGAAAGTGATGTGTGTGCACTCTGCGCGGATCCGCAACGACAGACAGGCTCATTATGTGTGGTTGAAGAGCCCAAAGATGTCGTTGCCCTAGAGCGAGCTGGGTTCCGTGGCCGCTACCACGTCTTACAAGGAGCGCTGAACCCAATGGAGGGCATAGGGCCAGAGCAGTTGCGCATCCGGGAGTTGATGTCACGTATCTCCGACGAAGAGGTTCAGGAATTAATTTTGTGCACCAACCCGAATATCGAAGGCGAAGCGACGGCCATGTACCTGTCACGCCAATTACAACCGCTTGGCATCAAGGTGACTCGAATCGCCAGCGGGTTACCAGTAGGCGGTGACCTTGAATATGCCGACGAGTTAACACTGGGTCGTGCGCTGGAAGGAAGACGCGAACTGCAGAGTTAGACCCAAGGTGCTAGTGGGAGGGCGGATGCCGGAGCTGAGAACTACCCGGATCAATGTGTCGCGGGCACATTGTCACCTAATCCCGTAGCTGCCAACTCCGACATCCGTAAGAGATGGACTCTTTGCAATTACGTTACAAACATTTCGAGAGCATTACAAGATGATCGAGATCGCAAGTAGTTATGCGACTTCTAAAATCAGTGCGTCGCCCTGACCGCCGCCCCCGCACAGAGCCGCAGCACCAAATCCGCCGCCTCTTCTGCTGAGTTCGTTAATCAACGTGAGGGCGAGCCTATTCCCGGACATCCCAATTGGGTGCCCAAGTGCTACAGCCCCACCGTTTACATTCACTATCTCATCACTGACGCCAAGATCATCGGTAGCAGCTAATCCCACAGCAGCGAAAGCCTCGTTTAATTCAAAAAGACCTATATCTGAGAGCTCCAGATCGACTTTAGAAAGGGCTTGCTGTATTGCTCGAGAAGGCTGAGTGAGCAGTGACGTGTCGGGTCCTGAAACCATTCCGTAGCTGACGACGCGAGCAGAAAAATCGAGTCCAAGTTCCTCAGCTTTCGCCGGAGATACCATTACCACTGCGCAACCACCGTCGGAAATTTGCGAAGCGTTACCGGCCGTCACCGCGCCGTCGGCAGCAAAGGCGGGTCGCAGCTTTGCCAGACTTTCTGCCGAAGTTCCAGGACGGACACCCTCGTCAGAATCGATGATCAGCGGATCGCCACCTCGTTGGGGTATTTCTACCGCTGCTATCTCGGCTTCAAGCTTTCCGTCCTTTTGGGCCGCCGCTGCCCTCTCATGCGACCGGGCAGAAAACTCGTCCATGGCTGACCGATCTATCGAAGCACTGGCCGCGTCTCGCTCTGTCCCATCACCCATATGGCCGTTATCGAACGCGCACCACAAACCGTCTTGAATCATCGCGTCCTGCAACTCGCCGTGACCCATCTGTAAGCCGTTCCGACCGTTCGGAAGCACGTAAGGAGCGTTGGTCATCGATTCCATCCCACCAGCTACAACGACGTCGGCGTCGCCTGAAGAAATCATTTGATCCGCCAAATAAATGGCATTCAGTCCTGACAGACAGACTTTATTGATCGTGATAGCTGGCACATTCATTGGGATACCGGCTTCTACTGCGGCTTGCCGAGCAGTTATCTGACCTTGGCCTGCTTGAAGGACCTGCCCCATGATGACGTGATCGACTTGCTCACCGCTTACTCCAGAGCGTTGTAATGCGTGAGAAATGGCGTGGGCTCCCAGTTGAGCGCCGGCGAAACTAGCCAATCCGCCATTAAACCGACCTATAGGGGTGCGCGCCCCTGCGACGATGAGTGAGCCAGGCATGAAATACCCTTTCTCCAGAGTTTCTACTTCTAGTCCTCCTAAGTGTAGATTTCGGGAATCACTAGTGCTTGGTCGATGCAATGTTCTAAGTGCCGGTGAGCCGCCCCCTCATTACCGGAGAGTAACTTGTCCTCCATGCAGCACATCCTCGAAGCCATTCAGGCCGACGCATCCGGCGATGAAATAGCCGCGCTCAACATTCCTGAAAGTTATAGAGCCGCCTATGTCACCAGAGACGACCAAAACATGTTCGAAGGTCGAGAATCATGGGAAAAAGACCCAAGGGAGTCGATTCACATTGATGAGGTTGCCACTCCCGAACTCGCTCCTGACGAGGTGTATCTCGCGGTTATGGCAAGTTCAATCAATTTCAACACCGTCTGGACTTCGATTTTCGAACCTCTCCCAACGTTTGGATTCTTAGACCGTCTAGGTCGTGAAAGCAGCTGGGGAGCGCGCCACGCACTTGATTATCACGTGATCGGATCAGATGCTTCGGGTGTGGTACTCAAAGTTGGGTCCGCTGTGCGTAACTGGAAGCCGGGCGATCGAGTTGCCGTTCACTGTAATTATGTCGACGATCAAGACCCAGCAGCTCACGAAGATTCAATGCTGGCATCAAATCAGAGGATTTGGGGATTCGAGAGTAATTTTGGAGGACTTGCCGATTTGTCGGTCGTCAAAGCCAACCAATTGATGCCGAAACCGGCGCATCTGTCGTGGGAAGAAGCAGCTGTCAATGCGCTTTGCGCCTCAACGTCATACCGCATGTTGGTTGGAGACAATGCAGCCAGAATGAAACAAGGAGACAACGTTTTAATTTGGGGAGCATCAGGTGGCTTAGGCGGCTACGCCTGCCAGTTAGTTATCAATGGAGGAGGCACGCCCATTGGAGTTGTTAGCTCAGCGGACAAAGTTGAGCTGCTTCACGAATTGGGCGTTGAACACGTAATTGACCGGAACGAAGAGAGCTATCAGTTTTGGTCCGATGAGCACACTCAAGATGAATCAGAGTGGCGCCGTCTGGGAAAGAAAGTACGCGGTTTCATAGGCGATGACCCGGACATTGTTTTCGAACACCCCGGGCGGTCGACCATGGGCGCTTCAGTCTTTGTGACTAAACGTGGCGGCAAGATTGTCACTTGCGCAGCCACCACTGGGTACATGATCGAATATGACAACCGACACTTGTGGATGCGTCTCAAGCAGATCGTCTCGAGTCACTTTGCTAATTACGCTGAAGCTTGGGAGATGAACCGGCTATTGGATCAAGGACGGATCCAACCCATTTTGTCCAAGACATTCGCGCTTTCTGACACCGGAGAAGCGGCAAATCAGGTGCATCACAACCAGCACGAGGGGAAACTAGGTGTCCTATGTTTGGCTCCTGAAGCAGGATTAGGGGTCACGAACCAAGAAAAGCGCGAGGCTATAGGAGAGGACAAAATCACCTTGTTCCAACGGCACGCCGATTCTCTTCAATAGCAATCTGGAGCTCACCATGATCCTTACAGAAATCGACCACGTGGCTATTGCGGTTCACGATTTAGAAGCCGCCATTGCCTACTACCAAGAAGCCTTCGGCGCCGAAGTCCACCACCGCGAGATTGTTGACAGCGACGGTGTTGAAGAGGCTTTGGTTAAGGTCGCTGACAGCTATATCCAGCTCACTACAGCCACCCGCGCGGACTCACCGATAGCGAAATATCTTGAGAAGAGAGGGGAAGGGCTTCACCATATCGGCTACCGAGTCGACGATTGCCAAGCGGCTCTTGACGCCATGGTGGCAGCAGGCGCAACTCCAATTGATCAGGCTCCTCGCCCAGGATCCAGAGGCACAACAGTTGCGTTTATGCACCCCAAAGGGAGCTTTGGCACTCTGATTGAACTGGTCCAGGAATAGCTCGTATACCGAGGTCGAACGCATGACTGATTACCCCGACGACGAAGTTGGGGTTGGCCCCCATCCGCTGCCGTGGCCGACGGGACATCACTACGACCCAGAACTATTGCGTGATGGGGATCGGCGAAACGTCCTGGACCGATATCGCTATTGGCTTCGCGAAGCCATTGTCGAAGACCTCGACCTGCGACGTCATCCTTTTCACGTCGCCATTGAGAACTGGCAGCATGATTTGAATATCGGCACTGTTGTCCGAAACGCCAATGCATTCTTGGCTTCGGCGGTACATATTGTTGGTGACAGGAAATGGAACAGACGTGGTGCCATGGTCACCGATCGCTACCAACATCTAGAACATCATTCCACTGTTGACCAATTCGTGACGTCGATGATTGCGCGAGAACTGACGGTGGTCGGTATCGACAACCTTCCAGGTGCCCAGCCAATCGAGACTACGGCTTTGCCCAAGAACTGCGTTCTGGTTTTTGGACAAGAAGGTCCTGGTCTGTCGCCCCAGGTTCGAAATGTGGCGGAACTAGTGCTTTCCATAACTCAATTTGGCTCTACCCGTTCAATCAACGCTGGAGTTGCATCGGGTATTGCGATGCACACATGGATTCGTCAACACGCGGACTTGCCATGAAAGTTCAGATTCGTCCTCAGAGGGACCAAAAACACAACTAGGGTCGGGAACGCTAATTGTCTCGGGAGGGGACGATCCCTCCAGAACTAAGGATGTGAATATGGCTCCGAAGCGGCGACATCTCCTCGCCCTATTGATGGTCCTCGGACTCGTTACTGCAGCAGCGTGCAGCAGTGATGACGGAGGGGGAATTTCTGGTGGTTACTCGATCGGTTTGGTTACCGACACTGGCAAGGTTGATGACAAGAGCTTCAATCAATCAGCCTGGGAAGGTGCAGAAAAGGGTGCTGCCAATATCCCTGCGTCTGCGACCGCTAGTTATATAGAAACCGAAGAATCTAAGGATTACGCGAACAACATTCAACTGTTCCTCGATGACGGAGCGAAGATCATCGTGACAGTCGGTTTCGGTTTGGGTGAAGCAACTATTGAAGCTGCTAAAGCTAACCCTGACGTGATGTTCATTGGTGTTGATCAATGGCAAAATGACGCTTTGCCGAACCTCGCGGGATTGATGTTCCCCGAAGCTCAGGCAGGCTTTATGGCAGGAGCGCTTGCTGGCATGTTGACTGAAACCAACATTGTTGGTGCGGTCCTTGGAACCGACCTGGTTCCACCGGTTGTCTTCTTCAAGGAAGGCTGGGAAAACGGTGCTCGCTACACCAATCCAGACGTAGAGACCATTTCCACATACCATCCGGGCGGTCTCGATGTGGCGTTCGGTGATCCCGAATGGGGTGCCACCACAGCACGCCAAGCATTGGACCAAGGTGCTGACATTATCTTCGGAGCTGGTGGAGCGACCGGTAACGGCGCCCTGATCGAAGTCGCAGGCGAAGCCGGCGCTCTTTGTGTCGGCGTTGACCAGGACCAGTGGTTCACGGTGCCTGAGGCGCACCCATGTCTGGTGACCAGCGCTATGAAGCTCATTGATGTGGGCGTGGCGGAACTGATTAGCCAGGCCTATGCGGGAACTATGGAAGGCGGAAACTTCTTCGGTGAAGTAGGACTTGCTCCGTTCCACGACTTCGATGGCGTTGTGACTGATGAAATGCGAGCCACCCTCGATGACGTTATGGCGGGATTGGCCGATGGGTCGATAAATCCCATGCCTGGATAGCAACTTCGACTTGAATGGGGGCACCACTCTCTAGGAGTGGTGCCCCCAAGTCGCGTTATGAGCCGTTCACTACTTCGAACCGTCGCTATTCCGCTCGCCGCGGTGGTGTTCGGTCTGTTGATCGGTGCGGTGCTTATTCTTTCCCAAAACGCCTCACCCACAGCTGCCTACTCGGCCCTCGTAGTTGGTGGATTAGGTGACGCTGATTCGTTTTTGCGAACCTTGCAGAAAGCGACCCCACTGATCTTCGGAGGTCTAGCGGTTGCGTTCGCATTCAAAGCTGGAATGTTCAACATTGGCGGCCAGGGCCAACTGCTCGTTGGAGCTGTTTTCGCGGCGGGTGTCGGTTTTGGTATTGATGGCCTGCCAATTTTCGTCCACCTTCCCGCAGCGTTGGTGGCAGGAGCGCTGGCAGGGGCTGTATGGGGAGGTATCGCGGGAGCTCTTAAAGCTACTACTGGAGCCCACGAAGTAATAGTCACCATCATGCTGAACTTTGTTGCAGGCAATCTCACAGACTGGTTGTCAGCGAACCCCTGGAAAGATAACTCCGGTAATAACATCGTTGCGCGAACACCACTCGTTGAAGATTCTGCGACCATCCCAACTATGGGAGCGGTACCAGTGGGATTCATACTGGCGATCGTTGTAGCCGTGGGGTGCTGGTTTGTTCTGGAAAGAACCACATATGGTTTTGAAGTCCGTAGCGTCGGTCACAACAGGAACGCAGCCCAGTACTCAGGAATCAAAGTCGGTTGGATTATGGCTTCAACTATGGCCGTAGCCGGAATGCTTGCTGGTTTGGGCGGTGCTGTTGAAAGCCTCGGCGTAGACGGCAGATTTGAAGCCGGCGTCAACGTGGGTCTGGGATTTGAAGGGATCACTATCGCGTTGTTAGCTCGAGCGAACCCTCTTGGGGTTATCCCTGCCGCGTTGCTGGTTGGACTGATGGAAGCCGGTGCCTCTCGAATGCAATTCAAGGCCGGTGTCGCGCCAGAACTCATCGACGTCATCCAAGCGCTCATACTGTTCTTCGTTGCTGCACCGATCATTATTCGTTGGGTGCTGCGTATGCGCGCGGACAACTCCGAACAGCTCCAACTAGGTGCGGGTTGGGGTAAATCATGACCGCACGACAAAAGCAGTTGCTCTATGTGGGCGCAGCGCTACTTGTCGTTATGTCGTGGACCTTTTACGCGGCTGACGGCCCCCAGACGACAGCGGTACTCGCTGGAACAGTTCGAGCGGCAACTTTGCTGGCTTTGGGCGCTATGTGCGGAATGATCGGAGAACGCTCCGGGGTTGTCAATATCGGCATTGAAGGCCAGTTTCTGTTGTCCGCCTTTGCCGCATTCACCATTGCGTCAATGACGGGTTCGTTGTTTCTCGGCACAGTCGCTGGCATCGGCATGGGATTGATTATGGGATGGATGTTGGCTGCTATGGCAGTTGGCCTCAAGGTTGATCAGATCATCGCCGGAACCGTTCTAAACATTGCAGCGCTGGGCCTAACATCATTCTTCTATGACCGGAGTCGGTCGCTGGGGATGGGTAAATACACGAATATCGATCTGGGTCCTCTAGCAGAGATCCCGCTTGTCGGAACTGTATTTTTCAGCAGACCACCCTTGACGTACCTCACCATGGTCCTACTCGTTGTAGTTCATATCGCGCTTTTTCGGTCGGTGTGGGGAATGCGGACCAGAGCAATCGGAGAACATCCCGGAGCTGCTGACACAGTCGGCATCGACGTCTTGAAACTCAGGTATTTCAACGTCACTATCGCTGGTGGATTAGCTGGGCTTGGAGGCTCATACCTAGCGTTAGAAGCTGTTGGAACATTCAGCCGTGCAATGTCCGGTGGGCGCGGTTTCTTAGCATTGGCCGTAATGATCTTCGGTCGCCGCACTCCGTTTGGTGCCTATGCAGCCGCACTATTTTTTGGTTTCACCACCGCGCTACAAAACCAATTTCAGTTGAACAACACTTTTGATATTCCACCGCAGTTTGTGGGGATGTTGCCGTTTGTAGTCACGATCATTGTTGTCGCGCTTAGCGGGCTCATCGGGTCGATGCGCGATCCGGCTGCTTTGGGCCAAGTTTACGAGAAAGGGTAAATATGTCCGAAGTCCTTCTTGCTGCGCGTAACGTCACCAAACAGTTTCCAGGTGTCTTGGCCAATGACGATATCTCTGCCCAACTTCGACCGGGACGCATTCTTGCCCTTCTCGGTGAAAATGGAGCAGGCAAAAGTACTTTGGTGAACATTCTCTTCGGGATGTACCGACCCGACAGTGGAGAGGTCGTCATCAAAGACGAGATCGTGGACCTTCACGGACCCGACGACGCGATATCTCGAGGAATCGGTATGGTTCACCAGCATTTCCAGCTGGTGCCTCCAATGCGGGTAGTGGAAAATATAGTTCTGGGGGCTGAACCAAGTAAGCGTGGCCTCGTCGACCTAGCTGAAGCGCGCAGCCGAGTCGTCGAACTTTCCCAACGATACGGATTAGAAATCGACCCGGATGCACTAGTCGAAGATTTGCCGGTCGGTATGCAACAGCGTGTCGAAATACTCAAAGCGCTTTACCGCGAAGCAGACGTACTTATTTTGGATGAACCTACTGGTGTGCTGACCCCACAAGAAGCCGATCATTTATTGGGGGTACTGCGAGAGTTGACCGCGACAGGGCTCGGGATCGTGTTCATCACCCACAAGCTTCGCGAGGTGTTAGCGATCGCCGACGACATCGTCGTTCTGCGTAATGGACGCGTCGTAGGAGAAACAACGCCAGCAGAGACAAACGAAAGCGGACTTGCCGAGATGATGGTAGGTCGCAGCGTTGTACTTCGGGTTGAAAAATCTGCTGCACAACCAGCCGATGTAGTGCTCGCAGTAGATGAACTAGAAGTCAATGATGATCGAGGTCATCTTGCGGTTGACGGCCTGAGTTTTGAGGTGCGAGCGGGTGAGGTCTTGGGCATAGCCGGCGTCGAAGGCAACGGACAGCGCGAGCTCGTTGAAGCTGTCACCGGTTTGCGTCACCCATTATCTGGAACGATGCGAATCAACGGGGAAGAAGTGACCAACGGCTCTGCACGTGACATCTCTAAGAAAGGTGTAGCGCATATCCCCGAAGATCGAGAAAAACATGGTGTGATCTCTGTGTACTCCCTGGCAGAGAATTCTGTGCTCAATCGCTACCACCGGAGCCCTTTTTCTCTCCGCGGAGTTCTTCGCCGAGATGTTATTGACCGTCACGCTGAGGACGTCGTAGAAGAGTTTGATGTTCGTACCCCCAGCATTGCTGTCGCCGCTTCAAGCCTTAGCGGAGGAAATAAACAAAAGCTCATAGTCGGACGTGAATTCAGCGATGACATCAAATTGTTGATCGCGGCACAACCCACGAGAGGCATTGACATTGGAGCAATCGAGTTCATCCACCGCCGCATTCTTGAACAACGGGACAAGGGTGCGGCAGTGCTTCTGGTGTCCGCTGAGCTAGATGAAATCTTGGGCTTATCGGACCGGATCGCTGTCTTATATGACGGCAAGCTGATGGACGTTTTAGACGCACAAGACGCAGATCGTGAACGGGTGGGTCTCTTAATGGCTGGCATCACCCAGTAACCACTCGAGGGTTAAATCACTCGATCACTTCCGCCATCAATAGGGATTTGAGCCCCTGTTATTTGCTGGAAAGCACCCGTGCAGACCGTAGCGACTAACTCTCCAATGTCTTTGCTAGTGATTTCTTGTCCGAGAAGATTCCTACGTTTGTACTCGTCAACGCTCAGCCCGTAGCTTCCTGCCCGTTCTGCGATCAACTCCTCTGACCAGAGGCCTGTGTCAAAGACTCCGTCGGGATGAATTGTGTTGACGACGATCCCATCATTAGCCCATTCAAGAGCAGCGACTCGCCCAAGTTGAGTAACGGCCGCTTTTGAAGCGCTGTACGCTGCCGCTCCTTTGCCGGGAGCGGGAACATTTTTGGAACCTATTAGAACTACTCGCCCTCCTTTGGGAGCCAGCGAAAGATAGGGGTGCGTTGCGTGAAGCACGTTGCTCACCCCAGTCAAGTTGACTGAAAGCGTTGCCTCCCAGTCGTCGGGAACCAAATCAGCTATTTCGCTCGTGTTTCCAAAAATTCCAGCGGCAGCTACGACGATGTCCACTCCGCCGAATCGCCGAACCCCAATATCAATTGCAGTTGCTAACGATTCTCTATCTGTAACGTCAGCGGTTAACTCGAGCAATGCCGGGTTGTCGGATGTTTGAGAAGCATTGAGGTCAATCCCGATTACTGCTGCACCTTCGCCCAATAGCGCACTCACACACGCTTGACCGATACCAGATGCAGATCCGGTCACTACAGCCACTTCGCCAGCCATCGGAGGGGGAGATCCCGACTTTTTGAGTTTCGCCTGCTCAAGTTCCCAATACTCAACTTCGAACAGATCAGATTCAGGGAGGGCTACAAACCCACCAAGCCCCTCGGAAGCTTCGATGACATCAATTGTATGTAAATAGATGTCGGAAGCGATTTCGCAGTCGGCAATGCGCGTGCCCGCAGTTAGCAAACCTAGATCCGGATCAAGAACTACGCGGGGGGCGGGGTCAAGTTCTTGAACATCGGGAAAGCGAGACTGGTTTCGTTCGAAATATTTGTGGTACTCAGACACGAAGGTGTCTATATCGCGACCGATCAGCGGAAATTGTTTCGTTCTAATGATGTGGTCAGGCGTTGCCGGTCCTCGAGAGGCGACGTCTTCCAAGTCCCCTCTCGACACAAACTGATGGGCCCTTTCGTTGGGGCTGTGAACCAAAAGCATTGACCGGCCTGCCGCTCTGGATAGGTCTTGCCTTAACGTTGCTTGACTCAAGGTAGAGCCGATGCCGGCATGGTGATCCGCAGTCGAAGCAGACGAAGTGATATCAACGCCTGCTGTTGTTTGCAGGTAGTTCTCAGCTTGGCTGATCACCTCAATCATCTGGTTATAGGCCTCTTCGGTGGTTTCTCCAAAGGTGAAAACGCCGTGGTTCATGAGGATCATCGCAATGGTGTCTGACGACGCCTGCTTCTCGAACTCTTGCGCGCAAGCCAGAGCCAGATCGAACCCTGGCATGACGTAGGGCACCACAACAACAGATGTTCCCCATAATTCCAGAACGCGCTGTTCGCCATCAGCGGTATTCGTAAGAGCTAGAGCGGCATCGGCGTGAGTATGTTGTACTGCCGCGAAAGGAAGGCAAGCATGCAAGATCGCTTCGACTGAAGGGTTGGGAGCCGAGGCGTCCAGCAGGTTGAGTCGCAGTTGGTTCACCATTTCGGTATCGGAAAGAGACGGCAATTCCGCTAACCGTTTGACGGCGTCCAAACGCAGGGGAGCGAATCCCTGAGGCTCGATAGTCGCAAGATCCCAACCGCTTCCCTTTACGTGGAGAACGTCGACCTCTTCCCCATGAATGTCGCGTTCCGTGGTCTTTACTGACGTGTTTCCCCCCCCGTGCAGTACCAAGGCAGGGTTAGCGCCTAGGAGTCGTGAGCCGTATACGCATTCACCTACAGCACCTGGAAATTTCGCAGCATCACTGGCCTTCCACAGATTCTTCATTAGGGTGCTCCAGTTCGCGTGAGTGCGTCAGCTATTGAACCTTCAAATGGGGCCCGGAGCACGCCTGCCTCGGTGATGATTGCAGTAATGAGATGGTGCGGCGTTACGTCGAACGCGGGGTTGGCAGCGTTCACCCCTTGGGGGGTGATTCTTTTCCCAGTAATTTCGTGTACTTCCACTTCGTCACGTTGCTCGATCTCTATGTGGTTACCACTCGGCAAATTGATATCGATAGTGGAGGTTGGCGCTGCGACATAGAAAGGTATCCCTGCTTCTCGAGCAGCGAGAGCATGACTTACGGTGCCTATTTTGTTAGCTGTGTCACCGTTCGCGGCGATGCGATCGGCCCCGACGATGTAGGCGTCGACCTGGCCAGATAGAACAGTTGACGCCATAGCGCCGTCAGGGACCACGGTTACGTCTATGCCCGCGTCTTCTAGTTCCCACGCTGTCAACCTCGCCCCTTGCAACAAAGGACGTGTTTCTGAAGCGAAGACTCGCAACTGCTCGCCGGCTTGCGCTTTGGCATACATCGGCGCTAACGCGGTCCCCGTTCCCGCTGTCGCAAGACGTCCCGCGTTGCAGTGAGTACCAATCGATGTTGCCTCTTGAAGTAGCTCATGACCGAGTCGTCCAATTTCACTGCAGGCCGCTTCATCTTCAGCAGCTACGGCATGCGCCTCGTCAAGAAGTGCGGTTCTAAGGCTAGCTAAGTCGTCACTTGTCCTAATCGCCTTGTCGATAACCCTGTCAACTGCCCATCGAAGGTTTACTGCGGTAGGACGTGCGTCCCCGACGAGCGTTCGACATTCTTCAAGGTGAGCTATTGCCTCTGACAGAGTCGCCGGACCGGCTTCATCTAGGGCTACGACCAACGCCAAGGATCCGAAGGCTCCCAAAGCAGGTGCTCCGCGGATAGCCAGTCTCTGGATAGCGTCGACCGCCTGTGCGGCGGTCCTGATTTCTACCAATTGGACTTCAGTAGGCAACAGAGTCTGATCAATGATCCGGATGTGATCCTGGACCCATTCGATAGGTGGTGTCGGACGTTTCATATCTCAGTTCCATACAGGCGGTCGCCAGCATCACCCAGCCCCGGCAAAATATATCCGGACTCATTTAATTTTTCGTCCAGGGCGGCGGCCACCACTCGAACTTCTGGATGGTGAGAAGCCAGATGTTGGGCTCCTTCTGGAGCTGCCACCACACACATCAGAGTCACGCTTGCAGGATCTTCTTCGGCTACTCGATTGAGAGCTGCGACTGCACTATGTCCTGTCGCCAGCATTGGGTCAACAACTATGACGTGACGGTTGGCAAGCCGAGGAAGATTCACCAGGTATTCAACTGCCTCAAGGGTTTCGTGATCTCGCGCAAGACCGATGAACCCCACATCCGCATCCGATAGAACCTGCAACACCCCATCGAGTAACCCGTTACCAGCTCGCAATATCGAAACCACTACTGGTGTGTCGCCGTCAAGTTGACGGCCTGCTGTTTTCGCCAACGGGGTTTGGACCGTAATCTCTGTTGTTGGTAAATGTTCGGTCGCATATGGAACTAACAACTGGCCGAGTTGCCGCAAAAGACGTCGAAACTCGTCAGTATCGGTGTCCGTGGAACGCAGTCGATCGGTCCACGACGCTATGACGGGATGTTCAATAACACTAAACACGTCCACACAGTAGAAGCAGGTGCGCTGATATGTCACATGCCTGACATGATGTACCCATTAGGGAGGCCCAATTGATTGTTGTCGGAGATGAAGTAAAGGACGCGTTGTCTGCCGGTAACGCGGTGGTGGCGTTGGAGTCCACCATCTTTTCAACATTGGGATTACCGTCGCCCGCTAATGAGCAGGCCCTTCAAAGATGTCTTGCGGTGATTCGAAGCGTGGGGGCAGTGCCAGCGCTTACCGCAGTGCTCGATGGGAATATATGTGCAGGTATTCCTGAAGAACTTTACGAACGTGTGCTCGGTAGCTCGGTGAAAGTAGCGGCGAGAGATCTCGCAACCGCGGGCTTTCGACACCTGTCAGAAGGAGCAACAACGGTGTCGGCGAGCGTCGTCATCGCTGATGGTGTGGGGATCGAAGTGTTCGCGACCGGAGGAATCGGCGGTGTTCACCGCGAAGCAGAGGTTACCGGTGACGTCTCATCAGACTTGGATGCGATTGCTCGACATCAAGTTCTTGTGGTGAGCGCGGGCGCAAAAGCGTTCTTGGACTTACCGCGAACGCTGGAATATTTGGAAACCCAGTCAGTTCCTGTTGTTGGTTGGCAGACCGACCAGTTTCCTGCTTTCTACACCCGTGATTCTGGTCTCCCAGTGCCGCATCGTGTAGATGACGCAGAATCAGCCGCCCAACTCCACCTTGCGCGTCGAGAACTCGGGCAAGGAGGAACGCTGCTCGTGGCACCCATTCCTGTCGCCGATGAGCTGAATGCCACCGAAATCAACCGAGTTATAGAAGAAAGTCTCAGCGATCTTCGCGACAGAAAAATTTCAGGGCCACAAGTCACACCGCATGTTCTTTCTGAGCTCGAAAAGGCGACAGCAGGTGAGAGTGTTTCAGCGAACCTTTCTTTAGCTGAACACAATGCGCGCATAGCGGCCGAAATTGCGGTCCAGATAAGCGCGCAGTGAACTTTCTTGAGCTTTTAATTGTTGCTCTAGCAGTGATCTTGGGATCGCTAATTAAGGGAACAACCGGACTTGGATTGCCCCTCACGGCTGTACCAGTGATCGCGTTTTTTGTCGGAGTTCAAGATGCCGTTGTGATCATGGCTGCCCCCACCGCGGTCAGTAACGCAATGCTGGTGCGAGAACACAGACGAGAATTGCGATTCGTTAAAGGCCTCTCAACCTTTGCTGGTCTAGGTGCCATCGGAGCAGTCGCTGGCGCCTGGCTTCTCCCGCGTATCGATGACCGATTGCTCTTTCTATTACTTGCTCTGTTGCTTTCGTCTTTCCTGGCCTGGAGATTTTCGTCTGCTGATCCCAGATGGTCACCGGGAGTCCAAAAATGGGGTCGAATACCAGTAGCGCTTACGTGTGGAGTAGCGCAGGGAGCGACCGGGATTTCAGGCCCGCTCGTCGCAGCATGGTTTCAAGGCTTAGGTGTTTCACGCGAACGTTTCGTGGTGTCTAATACGGCCATTTTCTTATTAACCGGCAGCGTGCAGCTACTAACCCTGAGTGTGACTGGCCAGTGGTCTAATCAGCGGTTCTACGGTGCTGTGCTAGCCGCTGCAGTAGTGATGGTTGTCCTCCCATTTGGAATCAGAATTGGCCGCACCTTGGATGCTGCTCGCTTCGATCTAGCGGTAAGCACAGTCATCGTCGCGTGCACGGTTAGTCTCATGGTTCGAGCTTTCTAGAACGCCGGTAACGTCTCTGTGGTGAATCGCCTCATAGCCATATCTATGCCCGGTAGCCAACAATATGTTGACGCTATTCAACGAGTTTGGGATGAGGGCGACGCCGTATTGCCAATAGATCAACGACTTCCGAAAGAAACTCAGAAGGAACTAATCCAACAGATGGGCGCATCGACAGTCGTTGACCCATCAGGGTCATCGCCTCTTGAAGGCAAACCCGTGGAGCCAGGTGACGCGTTAGTTGTGGCGACCAGTGGGAGTACTGGACGACCGAAAGGTGTCGTGTTGACTCACGAATCGCTGATGGCGAATGCGGAAGCCACGAACGATTTCCTCGGAGTCGATCCCTCTGCCGATAAGTGGCTGGCCTGTCTTCCCTTAAGCCATGTCGGCGGCTTTTCGGTAGTCATGCGGGCTCTTCATTCTGGCGCGCCATTAGAAGTTCACAATGGATTTAATGCTGAGGCGGTAATGACTGCTGGTCGGGAAGGGGCAACACTTGTCTCCCTGGTTCCCACTGCGCTGCAACGGATTAACAGTGGATTGTTCCGTCGCGTATTACTAGGCGGCTCGTCCGTGCCTGAACACCGACCGGAGAATGTCATCGCGACATACGGAATGACAGAAACTGGTAGTGGAATTGTTTATAACGGGCGTCCTCTCAACGATGTTGAATTGCGAATAGTGGACGGCGAAGTACAGATACGGTGCCCGATGTTGTTCAGGTGTTACCGGAACGGGGAGGAGCCCTTTACAGACGATGGCTGGTATCCAACCGGAGATTCGGGCTCCCTGGACAGCTCAGGTGTGTTGAGCGTGTTCGGACGAATGGGTGAGATGATCATCACCGGCGGAGAGAACGTTTGGCCGGTCGAGGTTGAACGAATTTTAGAAACGGTGACCAATGTTGTGGAGTGTGCCGTTGTGGGACGCCCGGATCCAGAGTGGGGGGAAAGCGTCACAGCGGTGGTGGTGGTGGGTGAGGAAGCGCCTTCTTTGGAGATGCTGCGAGAAGCGGTGAAGCACTCGTTGCCTGCGTTCTGCGCACCCCGTGCTGTGGAATATGTTGACCAGCTTCCAAAGACAGCGCTTGGAAAAATCCAGCGGCATCTGCTGTAAGTAGACGCCAGTGGATTGGTTTTCAGGAACGGTGAAGAAAGCCGCCGCTAGGGACGACATCGACAGGGAACTTGTCGACAAACAGCGACGCTGTGCCCAGGCCGTGAATCTCGTTGGGTGCTAGTTCCATGGCAAGATCTCTCGCTGAGCGGAGCGCTATGGGTCCATCTAGAAATGATGAGATCAAGATATTTACGCCGTTTCTCCTCGCCAGCTCCGCGATTTTTCGCGTGGCTGAAGGTCCTCCTATGACCGAAGGTTTGAGGACGAACGTTTGAGCTGCGCCATGCTGCAGTAGTTGGTGTACCTGCAACTCATTTGTCAGTTGCTCGTCCGCGCCGATCTTAATGCCGGTCTCCTCGCGTATTTTTTGCCAATCGAGAGGGTTAACAGTTGGTTCTTCGACCAAGTCCACGTCGCTCGAATCGATGGCGCTCAACACATGGAGGGCGTCGTCCAACGACCATCCACCGTTGGCGTCTAAACGGAGTGCTGAATGTGGTCTAACGAGGTGTGCGGCTCTGCGAATCCTGGCAATGTCAGTCTTTGTGTCGGTGGCCGCCACCTTCATCTTGATAGCTAAATAACCCTGCTCTAATGCGTCGGAAACTTCGGATTCGATTGATGAAATTTCTGCTGATCCGATGAGTGCTTGGACTGCGATCTTGCCATTGGTGGGAGAAGTAGAAGACTTGGCTTTCTCTAAATTCTCGATTGCTGTAGTCGCACCACTGCGAGCTGCTGGTGAGTCCGGTAAACGCTTGGGATTCTTAGCCCAATTTTCTAGCGCTGTGAGGGATTCCTCGAAGCTCTCTAGACCGAAGCCCGGAAGCGGAGCTGCTTCCCCTTGACCTTGAACGCCGTTGTCGTTCGCGGTGATTTCGATGATATGTCGGTGTGTGGTGCTGCCGTGTGCGGTGACTAACGGATGCCGTAACCGTAGATTGCGGGTTTCAAGATCTATTAACACGAGAGGTGCTCGATGATCGCGTTTGCCGTTGCTTCAGGTTGTTCAAGGTGTGTTGCGTGACCAGAATCGGCGATCACTTGAACCGACGCGTCAGGAAGTGCAAGAGACATGTCGTAAGCGATTTGTAAGAACTTATGATCCTTCTCGCCGACGAGTAGCAGGGTTGGAACTTTCAGAGTGTGGAGAGACGCGTGAAGCGGATTCATGCTGCCGGTGCCGCTCGCTCTAAGGCTGTTTGCGAGCCCGAGGGGATGATTTGTTCGGCGTTCGGCAATTGATTCTTGCCATTGGATCGCTGTCAGTTTGTTTCGCAAACTTTCCCACATGGGCATATCGACCCAGGATTCGACGAATCTTTTGACCCCTAGATGAGAAATCGACGCAGCTAATTTATGGTCGGCATCTTTCCGATTAAGACGGTCACTGTCATTCTCGATTCCCGGTGAAGCGCCGATCAACGCCAAGGACCGGACCTTCTCTGGGTGGTTTACTGCGAAATTCAACGCGACCCGCCCACCCATTGAGTATCCAACAATTGCTGTTGGTGTCGCGTCAAGCTGCTCCAGCATTGAGGAAATCTGCTGAGAGACAGCATCGAGATGATACGCGCCGCGAGAAACAGGGGATTCGCTGCGGCCGTGCCCAATGAGGTCGGGGAGTATTCTTCGCCCTGGCAAATGCGCGGATAGCGGTTTCATTGCTAACGCAGATCCCGTGAATCCGTGAATAATCAAGAGAGGTTCGCCAGAACCTGCGACGTTTACTTCTAGAGCGGTGCCGTTGCAGACCAGCTTCATAATGACTCTATGGAATCCGCGACTGCGCGAACGATCCGTAGGTGTTGATCTATATCAAGGGATGAGTCAATCGGGATCCTGATCACTCGAATGCCTTGTGGTTCGCGTAATAGGCCCGCCAACGTGGCAGCGTCGGACACTTCTTGGTATTTGATGCCCAACGCTTCAACGATTCCAGCGATAGGTAAATGCTGTGGGGTTGTGAACAGTTTGTCGAATACTGCCGGGTCCGTTACCTGAGCTATTGGTAGATGACTAAACACTCCTCCCCCTTGGTCGTCCAAGACCACGACAGTCAGGGTGATATCGAGACTCCTGGCAGCGATTAGCCCTCCTATGTCGTGTTGAAATGCTAAATCTCCTATTAAAAGAGTGGTGGGTTGACCGCTTGCGGCTGCGCCTGCAGCGCTGGAGATCACGCCGTCAATACCGCTTGCTCCTCGGTTACCGATGACATGGAGGGAGTCGGAATGAGGTTCCATAAAACTGTCGATATCTCGCACCGGCATGGAGTTAGAAACATAAAGCAAATGGTCTGTTGGGAGATGACGACCAAGTTCACGAGCAACAGCAGCTTGCAAAAGGGGTTCACTGTTAAGGATGTTGTTGATGGCCGTTGATGCCTGATCATTTGCAGAACGCCATGTTTTCTGCCATTGAAGATCACGCATAGTTGGGTCGATGATTTCGGCTATGGCGTGAAGTGCTTCATTACCAACGTTCAGTATTTCTGAGGTTGTAAAACTTGGATCTGCCCAACTGTTCGATGGGTCAAACATGATCATGGGGGAGCGATGATGCTCCAACCACTTCTTCAGAGCTTTGCAGGTGGGCGGTCCGCCCAATCGAATCACAATCTCGGGAGCTACCTCCTTAGACCACGAACTGCGGAGCAAATGATCGTGGTGTTGTAGAACGGTTACGTCAGCGAACTCGATACGTAGTTGAGAAAGTGGCTCGGCCAAAAGCGGATACCCGGTTTTTGTGCAGAAATCCTCTACAGCTTGACGCCATTGAGATCCTTGAACCATGGGCCCCGCGATCACTACTCCCCGCGGTGTTTGTTGAAGGCGTTGCGCGAGGTCTCCGATTTTGGCTGGGCTAAGGGCAGTCGGCGCCATGTTGAGCCGAATGGGATCAGAAGGTTGATCACGAACAGCATCGTTGAGTGGTTCCAGGGGTTCTCGGAATGGCCAGTCCAGGTGAACAGGCCCTGGCCGTGGACCCATAGAGGACTGGAAAGCGCGAGCGGCAGCGAATTGGAACCAATGGGCATCAACTTCGTTAGCGATTGGAAGTTCAGCGAACCAGCGGACATTGCTGCCATAGATGTTTGTTTGATCAATCGTTTGACCGGCGCCCCAACCTCTCAATTCTGGTGGCCGGTTTGCCGTCAGAACAATCAGCGGCGTCTCAGACCAGTTTGCTTCAACTACTGCTGGAAGATAATTGGTGGCAGCGGTTCCAGAAGTGCAGATTAAGGCGACGGGCGTTTGTGTTTTCTTTGCAAGACCCAAAGCAAAAAATGCAGCTGAGCGTTCATCCAACTGGACCCAGGTTCTGATGTTTACCGTTTGGTCAAACGTGAGTGTTAGAGGTGTTGATCTAGAACCAGGTGAAATGACGACGTGTTCGACGCCCTGACTGGAAAGTTCGTTCGCAAACGTCGCGCATGCACTGTAAACGGGGTCGCTCGTCATGATGGTTACGGCGTCAGGTCGAGAGCGCCTAAAAGAGCTTCGAATTTGGTGGCCGTTTCCGCTAATTCGTGTTCTGGTTCTGCTCCGTCAACAATTCCTCCGCCGGCAAACAAGGTCAGAGCATTGCTGGTTAGAAGAGCTGAACGTAAAGCGACTCTGAACTCGCCCTCGCCATTTGGGGTCATCCAACCCACAGGTGCCGCATACCAGCCCCTATCCATGGATTCATTTTCGTCGATCCAATCTTGAGCGGTCTGCCTAGGCAACCCAGCGACGGCCGGGGTTGGGTGTAGCGCTCTGATCAGATCCAGGATGTCCGTGTCGTCCGACACCAGCCCAGAAATCAGGGTGTGGAGGTGTTGAATACGGCGAAGTTTCATGACTCCAGTGGGCGACTGGGAATCTAAACGGACCCCAACATTGGTCAACGATTCAATGATGTCTTTGACGACGATGTCGTGTTCGTTGCGTTCTTTAGGGCTGGCGAGTAATTCAGCGCGTAGACGAGCGTCAGCTCCTGGATGTTCGTGACGCGGTCGCGATCCCGCTAATGCCGCGGTCCTCACTTGATTCCCGTTCATTTTGATGAGCGTTTCTGGGCTGCTTCCTAGAAAAACTTGGTCGCCACGAGCTATAGCGAAAGTCGCGCATGAAGGGTGTCGAACTTTGAGCCTTTCGAGCAGGGTGGCGGAGTTCAGATTCGCGGGAAGTGAAAGAGACCTTGCCGTGACCACTTTGTCCATATTTCCGTTATGGATTTCTTCTAAGGCACGAGCGACGAGTTGCAGATATGCCTTGTCGTTTCTGTGATCTACCTTTGATACTTGACCTAGATGACGGTCAAGTACAGGGTTCAGGTCGGGCAGTGCGGCATTGTCGACATGGGTGATCCATGTGGAACCGTTGCACCGAACGACGAAAATTTCAGGCAGAACCAACTCACCACCACCGAAAATCGTCCAGTCGGGATGCCGTTCAATTTCTCGATCGCTGAAGGAAAACCCGCCGACAAGAATTCCCGCAGATAAGTCGGGACCGGGTTCCCCTACTAGTTCAAACTGAAGGTTTCCCATACTTTCGCGAACCGACTCGAATCGATTTCGACGTTCTTGAGTTCTGAAATTTAGAGCACTACCAAGTGCGATGAATTCCAGCCCTTCGTCAGGGATAGTCCAATAGGACTTGTGGTAGTGAGACGATTTTTCCCATAAGGCTGCGAAGTTGACGGGTTGGTCGATCTGTTTTCTCACCAGTGTGAGGCTGCGGGAACCGGCCAACGTCGTCATGCTGGGTTGCTCTCATCAAGTAAATGACGGCCTACGTGTTCGATGAGTGTCTGACGAAAGTGCTGAGCTACTAGTTCTGTTACGAGGGGAACGATGGTTTCAACGGTTTCGGTTTGCGAAGAGTCACTTGACTCGGTCAAGTGTTGAGCAAACAGGGCAACTGCATCTTGAGCGACGCTTTCTACGTGTTGAGCATGTCGAACGGCTAGCTGCACGAGTTCGTCAAAAGGCAAGCCTGAATTAAGTAAACCGATCCCGGCTTTGAGCATCGAAAGAGTGTCGATATTGAACCGGTTAACGTCTGTGGCGAGAGGCCGGATGAGTCCCGCGTCGATTGCCATCCGAACAATTTCGTCATCAAGGCCGGACTGAGCCACCAGCTCACCGAAAGAGAGTGATTCAGAGACTTCGTTAAGCGAAGAGAGAAGGGGATGAGGTGAGGGATCTGAGAGGCGTTGAATTTGCGCCAAACTGAATCCCTCGTCAGATAATTGTCGGATCTCATTGAGTCTTGAGGTGTGGGAGTCGTCGTATAGGGCGACTCTCCCCTCCCGCTCAGGGGGGTGAAGGATCCCAATTTTTTGGTAGTAACGAATCGTGTCGACGCTGAGATGGGAGTCACCGGCTAACTGTTCAACGCGCACCCTCTCAGTCTAAGAGTAATTACTCCAAGAGTCATAACTCTTAGCGTTTAATGTTGCTGGAGCGCTAGTTGATTTGCTTCTCCATGTCCTCCCAATATGGGGCGCGCAGCTTGAACTTTTGGAGTTTGCCAGTAGCAGTGCGAGCGAGTTCATCCCTGATTTCAACGGAAGTTGGACACTTGTAGTGGGCCATCTTTTCGCGGCAATAATCAATAAGATCCTGCTCTGAGGCAGTTTCGTTCTCGGCCAAGACAACAAGGGCCTTTACCGTCTCGCCCCATTTCTCATGGGGTACGCCAATAACGGCAACTTCGGCTATTGCTGGGTGGCTGAAGATCACATCTTCCACCTCAATGGAAGACACATTTTCTCCACCTGAAATGATCACGTCCTTCTTTCGATCAGAAATAGTTACGTGATGCTCTTCGTCCATGGTGCCGCCGTCCCCGGTGTGAAACCAGCCGTCTACGATTGCTTCGGAGGTTGCTTCCGGCTGTTCCCAATAGCCCTCAAGCACAACGTTAGAGCGAGCCAAAATCTCGCCTTGGTTATCAACTTCGATCTTTACCCCTATTGCGGGGGCGCCAGCGCGACTTAGCTTGCGAGCCTTTTCTTCAAAGTCAAAATCATCCCATTCGGAGCGGCAGCGGTTCATGGTCAGTAGAGGTGAAGTTTCAGTGAGGCCGTAGATCTGAATGAACTCCCACCCCAACTCTTCCTCCATGCGAGCGATCGTTCGAGTTGGAGGAGGTGCTCCTGCAACGACCATTCTGACTCGACCCCGGCCTGGAATTTCGCCCTCCCAGTCTTGTGCAGCCTCCAAAACAGCTGCGACGACTGCCGGAGCTCCGCACATATAGGTGATGTCATGTTCCTCGATGCGTTTCAGAATCTCGTCCCCGCGTACTTCCCGCAACACCACGTGCTTTCCTCCCATGCCTGTGACGGCGTACGGCATGCCCCAGCCGTTGCAGTGGAACATGGGCAAAGTATGAAGATAATTGTCCCTATCACTTACTCCGGCATGCCAACCGAAGGTCGTCGCGTTAACCCATAAAGCGCGGTGAGTTTGCTCTACTCCTTTCGGACGGGCAGTAGTACCGGAGGTGTAGTTGATTGTCGCGGTCACATCTTCGTCCGGTGCCCACGGTTGTGGATCGCCGCCCGGCAGATACATCTGATCATCGCTATCTGTACCCATCACGACGAAGTGCTCAACGTCAATGTCCTTGCAGGTGTCCTCCATTGAGGGGTCGACCAGCAGCATTGATGCCCCGCAGTGGTCGACGATGTAGGAAATCTCGTCATGGCTTAGCCGGAAGTTGATTGGAACAAAGATTCGGCCGTACCCAGAAACACCCCAAAAGGACGTCATCAATCGCCCAGAATTCTGTGAAACCATAGCGACGCGTTCGCCGGTGCCGATCCCTAGTTCGTCAAGCTTTGCGGCCTGCTCGCGGACTTTCACCCCAAAATCGCGCCAAGTTAACTCTCCTAAGCCACCCCCGGGCATATCGGGTTCATCGACGAGCGCAACGCGGTCTGAATAAACGTTCTCGGCTCGATACAAAAAATCGGAGATAGTGAAAGGAACCTTCATGGTGTATTTCCTTGGTTAACTGATCGACGTTGGAGCTAACAGTAGACCGCTAAGGTCCATGGAAGTCCAATGAGATGAACCAAAATGTCTTTTGAAGTACACCTAATTGACGGAACTTACGAGCTATTCCGACACTTCTTTGCTGTGCCTTCTCGCAAAACACCACACGGTTCAGAAATTGGGGCAGTAAGGGGAGTCCTTAATTCTGTTCTGAGTCTCTTCGAGGTGGGAGCGACACACATGGCAGTCGCCACAGATTCGACCATTACTTCGTTTCGAAACGAACTGTGGCCCGGTTATAAAGACGGGTCAGATATTGACCCCCTTATAGAGGAGCAGTTCGATCCTCTTGAAGAAGGCCTCCGAGCACTGGGGATAGAACTCTGGCCGATGGTGGAATTCGAGGCGGATGATGCGCTAGCGGCAGGTGCGGCAATGGCTAGTGATGACCGCAGGGTAAGCAAGGTTTTGATTTGCACCCCGGATAAGGATCTAGCTCAATGCGTGGGCGGAAAAATATTTCAGTGGGATCGACGAAAAGAAGTGCTGTTGGGCAGTCAAGAGGTACACGAAAAGTACGGTGTGCCGCCTGTGTCCATTCCTGACTACCTTGCCCTTGTCGGCGACTCAGCTGATGGTTTTCCGGGTCTAAGTGGCTGGGGACAGAAATCGTCGTCCACTATTTTGAATCACTACGGCTCAATTGACTTGATACCTGATCGATATGAGGAATGGGAAATACAGGTACGTTCAGGGGCCTCATTGGCTTCGACATTGGCGTCAGAACGCAATCTGGCAATGCTGTTCAAAGAAATTGCAACCGTGCGTAGCGACGCCCCAGTCTCGAACACGATCGATGCGCTTGAGTGGTCGGGCCCCGCTTCAAACTTCAAAAGTTTCTGCGAAACAAACGGCCTTGAAGCTCTTTTCTCGCGAACCGAAAAGGTCGTGGTCGATCGGACCTAGGATAGAGAGATGGAACTCGGACCGGTTCACCACGTATCGATCAACTGCGCTGATGTCGACGCTACTGCGCCGTTCTACACCGACGTGCTTGGTATGAAGACGCTCGAGCGACCCGATTTTCCGTTTAACGGCAGATGGCTACAGACACCCGGAGGTGGCGAGGTTCACCTGATCGAGGTTGAAGGGTGGCAACCACCCAAAGGTCAGCATTGGGCATTTCGCGTCGAAGACATTGACGCCACAGTTGCCGAACTGCGCCAAAAAGGCGTTGAAGTCAAGGAACCCAAACCGCTACCAGGAACGACAGCGCGTCAAACCTTTTTCTTCGATCCCTCGGGAAACATGATTGAACTTAACCAACCCGTTTGAAGTTAGATCCACTCCCTAGCATCCAACCAAATAGCACCCCGGACTTACTGATGTCGTAGTGACATGGGTCGCGTACCCGTTGGACGCTACGCTCAGGTGCTGTGGCAAACCCCAGCATGTCAGAACGACTAAATGATCTCGAAGAACGCCGACAGGCAGCTCTGAACGCCGGTACCGAACGGGCCGTTGCGCGGCAGCACGAAAAAGGAAAAATGCTCGCCCGCGAGCGTATTGAATACTTGCTTGATGATGGCTCCTTCCACGAGCTCGATATGTTGGCTCGCCACAGAGCACACGATGTTGGATTGGATGAGCGTCCCTACACCGACGGAATTATCACCGGATGGGGAACGATAGATGGTCGAAAAGTCTTTGTAGCAAGTCAGGACTTCACCGTCTTCGGTGGAGCCTTGGGTGAGGTATTCGCTGAGAAAATGCACAAAATTATGGACCTAGCAGAATCGGTTGGCGCGCCGATGATCGGCTTGAACGACGGAGCAGGGGCCCGCATCCAAGAAGGGGTTGTTTCGTTGGCTGGATACGGCGGAATTTTTCGGCGCAACGTTCAAGCCTCAGGCGTTATTCCGCAAATCAGTGTGATTCTGGGTCCTTGTGCGGGGGGAGCGGTCTATTCGCCTGCAATGACCGATTTCATATTCATGGTCCGTGACAGCAGCCATATGTTCATCACTGGTCCCGACGTAGTCAAAACCGTTACGGGAGAAGAAGTAACCCTTGAAGAGCTAGGTGGGGCAGGTTCGCACAGCACGAAGTCGGGAGTCGCTTCATTCGTGGCGTCAGATGAACAGAGTGTCCTAGACGATGTCAAATATCTGCTCTCATTCCTACCCTCAAATAATCTGGACGACGCCCCGGTTCTCTCTGAGGGAGATGATCCCGAACGTGACTGCCCTCAATTGCGAGACATACTGCCTGAAAGCGCGAACGTCCCTTACGACATGAAGGCCGTCATAGCCGAGGTAGTTGATGATGGTGAATTTCTGGAATATCACGCCGGATGGGCGGGCTCGATTGTGTGTGGCTTTGGTCGCATCGATGGTAGATCCGTGGGCATAGTGGGCAACCAGCCAATGGTTATGGCCGGCGTGCTTGACATCGAGTCATCTGAGAAAGCCGCCCGATTCGTCCGTTTTTGTGATGCATTCAATTTGCCATTACTTACTTTTGTTGATGTCCCAGGTTTCCTGCCCGGGGTTGACCAAGAACACGGAGGCATCATCAGGCATGGAGCGAAACTCTTATACGCCTACTGTGAAGCCACGGTTCCACGCGTCCAGGTCATAACACGCAAAGCGTACGGCGGGGCTTATGTTGTAATGGATTCCAAGTCGGTAGGTTGCGATGTTTCGTTCGCATGGCCAACGGCAGAACTCGCTGTCATGGGGCCCCAGGGAGCAGTCGAGATTCTGAACCGACGTGAATTACAGCAGGCCGCAGACCCCGAAGCTCGCAAAGCGGAACTCGTCGACGATTACACCGAAAAGTACGCGAACCCCTATGTAGCGGCCGAACGCGGCATCGTCGATGCAGTGATTGATCCGGCTGAAACGCGACAAAAAGTTGTTGCAGCTTTCAGAATGATCGAAAGCAAACGAGAGGAACTACCCAAACGTAAGCATGGGAATGTTCCGTTATGAGTTTTCCTATTCTTGGCGCTATTCGGCCGTCCCCTACTGATGAAGAAGCTGCCGCACTTGCCACTGCCCTCGAACTATTGTGGCCACAACCGGCGCCCTTTAAAGAAGACTCTGTGCCCTCCAATTGGAGATTTAGTGGGCGTTGGTGGAACGAGACCACCAACTGGCCTCACCGAACCTATTAAGCGTCCCCGCTGTATGAAAAGCGGCTTGGGATAGTTCCTCAATCATCCCAAATCCATGATCCGTGAAAACCGAAAGGTACGCGCCTAGGCAGAAGCACCTCTGCCAACGGGTCCGCGCCCGGAGCGGCAGCATCCAATACTGCCAAAAGGCTTCTATCTTCAGCTTTGTTGTACACGTAGCCTATGAGCCACCCGTCATCTTCTGTTTGGGCGCCGTCTCGCTCAACAAACACAAATTCCCCGGGCTCGTTGTACTTGCCAAAGTCCCAGATCGCAGACCGGTTATTTTCCAAACTGTATTTGACCAGCTTTCCACCACCAGATGTATTACTTCCATCAGAGAGATCGAGACTCACTGCGTAACCGAAGTTGTATTCGAGTCCAACTCGGTTATCGGCAACGCGTGCGAATTCAATCGGACGATCGTCTAGCTGAGTTTCGGTTACTCGACCGAGAGTTGTATCTATCTCCCATCGCCATAACTCAGCGGTGGTGGTGAATTGCCCGCTTCCCGCCTCCCACATACTTGGGTACCTAGCTACATCTACGATTATGCGATCCCCAATGTCGTAGCTGTTTACGGGATGAAATACGTAACAGGGATCAATATCGAACCATTGAGGCTCACCCGCTGCGTCACTTCGGTTCATCAGCCCGAGTCGAGCACCGTTGTCTCGTTGGAACGAAAAAGGCATGCCTCCGGCTAGAGCTACATCTAGATCAAAGACAACCGGTAAATCCATAAAGACGATCCGTTGAGCTGTGACATTGAAATCATGCATCATCACCGGCGCTGGTATCTCTATGTCTTGCCGTTGAACCAACTCTCCTTCGGGAGAGATGCAATAGAAGGTGAGATAAGGGGGTCGTAGTCCGTAGCCGAAAGCCAACATTTCTCCGGTTACTGGGCAAATCTTAGGATGAGCCGTGAATGACCCATCAAGCCTGCCATCAAACGAACATGGGCCCAGTGTCTCCATTTCTTTAGAGATTTCCCAAGGAACATGGCCCTCTTCAAGACACAGAATCCGACCTGCATGGTGCACGACATGTGTGTTGGCTTTGGAATTCTCACTGCTGAAGTCAAGGTTTTCTAGATCAATGACTGGCTTAGACGGATCAACGTAGAAGGGGGTTTGTATCCACCGATTCCGATACCACTCTGCTTTACCCTCTCGAATTCGGACACCATGAACCATGCCGTCTCCAAGAAACCAATGCGCCGACTCACCAGTAATTGGATTCGCTCCGTTACGAAAGTAGCGACCGTTCAACTCACTGGGTAAAGACCCCCGAATCTCGAGATTGTCGGCAGTAATTTCATCTGCAACCGGAGCGTAGTTACCTCGAAGATGAAAAGGAATTGTGTTTGAAACTGTCATGAGCGTGCCTTCGTGCGAACTGGCAGGATCTATTCATAGTTGCACACTGAGTGAATTGTTCTGGTTCGTGGCAGGATCTTGATGTGACCGATAATGATCTCCCGCTTGCGGATTTAAAAGTTGTTGACTTGTCAACCGTTTTCGCAGGCCCACATTGCGCACGTTATCTGGCCGACTTCGGAGCAGATGTAGTGAAAGTAGAACGCCCATCAGGCGACACTGCTCGCAATATTGGGTGGCGCGATACCGACGGGAGCACGCTGTGGTGGAAGTTAGCAAATAGGGGTAAACGTGCCATCACCTTGGATCTCCGCGATGGTGATGATTTAGCGACAATGAAGCGGATGCTAAGTATTGCTGATGTCCTCGTCGAAAATCTCAGGCCAGGCAAACTCGAAGCCCTTGGATTAGTTCCTGACGAACTGTTTGACGTAAACCCCAAATTGACTATCACACGGGTGACTGGCTTTGGCCAAAGCGGGCCGTATCGAGACCGAGCTGGATTCGCGACATTGGCAGAGGCTATGAGTGGGTTCGCGGCGATGAATGGCGAGGCCGACGGCGCTCCTCTGTTGCCACCGATCGCGTTAACGGATGAAGTCACAGGCTTGGCAGCAGCTTTCGCGACCATGGTCGCGGTGCATGCGGGCGGTGGTCAAACCGTCGACGTAAACCTGTTAGAGACAATGCTGCAGGTCATGGGCCCCCTAGTTTCGGCGTGGCACACTGAGGGCTACTTGCAGCCTCGACTGGGGTCGGGCATCGCGTACAGCGTGCCTCGGGGCACCTACCAAGCTTCTGATGGCGGATGGATAGCAGTAAGCACTTCAAGCGATTCTGTTGCACAACGGGTTATGGAACTCATTGGGGTCGCCGACGACGAGAGATTTCAAACCTTTGACGGACGAATCGCTAATCGAGATGAAGTAGATGATCTGATGGCTTCATGGGTCAAGCAGCGCACAACTATTGAAGCCTTAGAAAGTTTTGAAGCAGCGCAGGCTGCAGCCGCACCGGTTATGGATGTTGGTGAGATCTCCAGTGATCCCCACATAGCGGAACGAGGTGCATTGATCAAAGTGGATGGACTGGTGATGCAAGCTCTAATCGCTCAACTATCGAGAACTCCGGGAGCTGTTCGATGGACCGGCCGGGACTTAGGTGTTGACAACCCCAATATTCCCGATGTCGCCTCTCATTGGTTTAGCGACACCTGAGGCAAATTATCTGTTCCGGTTCTCGCGTTCTGATTCGACCAGGTCAACCACATCGTGCATGATGCGAGTCAGTTCATAATCCTTAGGCGTATAAACCTGAGATACCCCCGCTTCGATAAGTCCGCTCCGATCGTCTTCGGGAATAATTCCACCTACGACTACAGGAGCTGTAACCCCTTCGTCTTTTAACGCGCTCAAAACAGATGGAACTAGCTGAAGATGACTACCAGACAAAATTGACAGACCGATGACATCAACATCTTCGTCTCGTGCAGTCGCAGCCACGTGATCAGGTGTCACCCGAATACCTTCATATACGACTTCCATGCCGGCATTTCTGGCTGCAACGGCGATTTGCTCAGCGCCGTTTGAATGCCCATCTAGGCCCGGCTTCGCCACCAACAAACGTGGAGGACCTCCAGCTAGAGAGCTTGAGCGTTCTGCGACTTCTTTCAAGCCCGAAGAATTTACTGAGACATTTTGAACACCAGTAGGACCGCGATACTCCCCGAACACCTCGCGAAGTACCTCAGTCCATTCTCCAGTAGTTACGCCCGCCCGAGCGGCCGCAATAGTTGAGTGCATTATGTTCTCATCACTCTCAGCTGCCACCCGCAGTTGTTGAAGTGCTAGGTCCACCGCTTCTTGAGAACGAGATGACCGCCAGGCTGACACGTCTGCCACCATTTCAGATTCGACCAATGGATCGACCTTTAGAAAACTGCCGTCGCCCCCTAAAGGTGAGTCGGCGGTGTCTTCAAAGGCGTTCACGCCGATAACGGTTAATTCAGCGGATTCAATCTTGCGCACCCGCTCGGTGTGACTAGTAACCAAACGTTGTTTGAGTTCGTTGATGGCAACGAAAGCACCGCCCAAATCCAACACATCGTTTAGCTCATCTTTGGCTGCATCTACGAGTTCGGCCGTGCGCGTCTCAATGACGTGTGAGCCGTCAAAAATATCGTCGTATTCCAATAGATCAGTTTCCAATGCCAGTACCTGCTGCATCCGCAATGACCACTGTTGGTCCCACGGTCTGGGCAACCCGAGGGCTTCGTTCCATGCTGGTAATTGGATTGAGCGTGCCCGAGCCCTTTTGGACAGCGTGACCCCCAGTGCTTCGAGGATGATGCGCTGGACGTTGTTTTCGGGTTGAGCTTCGGTTAGGCCAAGTGAGTTGACCTGTACTCCATATCGGAACCGTCGAAGTTTGGGATCCGCTACGCCGTAACGGCTCTCGCAGATTTCATCCCACATCTGAGTGAAGGCCCTCATTTTGCAGACCTCTTCAACGAATCTAATTCCAGAGTTCACAAAGAACGAGATGCTCCCCACCACTCGAGGGAAATCTTCTTCGGGCACTTGACCCGAATCGCGAACAGCATCAAGGACATCGATTGCGTTGGCGAACGAGTACGCAATTTCCTGAACGGGTGTGGCCCCGGCCTCCTGAAGGTGGTAGCTACAGATGTTGATCGGATTCCACAATGGAACGTGTTGAGAACAGTAAGCGATCATGTCGACGATGAGACGCTTACTTGCTTCCGGTGGGAAAATGTAGGTCCCTCGACTCAAGTACTCCTTGACGATGTCGTTTTGGGTGGTCCCTCTCAAAGTGTCTGAGGGAATCCCCTGCTCCTCGGCGTTTGCTATGTACAACCCCAATAGCCAAGCGGCAGTTGCATTGATTGTCATCGACGTGTTCATCTGCTCAAGAGGAATTTGGTTGAGCAACGTGTTCATTTGACCTAGGTGGAAAATAGGAACCCCGACTTTTCCAACTTCTCCGTTGGCGAGTGGGTGATCTGGGTCATAACCAGTTTGGGTCGGAAGATCGAACGCCACCGAAAGGCCGGTTTGTCCCTTCTCAAGGTTGCTTCGATAAAGATCATTAGAAGCTTGAGCTGTGCTGTGACCCGAATAGGTGCGCATCACCCAAGGATGATCCCTTTGAGATTTAGGTGCGTCAGTCACAAGGGCTCCTCGCTTCAAGAATGAGCCTAGGGTCTAATGCCAACTCTCAATCGTCAAGCAAAGTGAAATTCATTGGCCGAGCCCATACCTCGGCGAGTGGTCGATCTACAGCTTCACCTAACAGCTCCAAATAGTCGTCGCGACTAATTTCAACGGCACCAAGACTTTCGAGATGGGGCGTGTTCCATTGCACGTCGATTAATGCCCCCCCGGTTACCTTCATCGCATCCACCAGCGCTACTAGAGCCACTTTTGACGCGTTGGGGACTGAATGAAACATTGACTCACCTGCGAAAAAGGCGCCAATCGCCACTCCGTATAGGCCGCCCACCAACTCATCGTCTTGCCAAGCTTCGACGCTGTGTGCCCAACCAAGTCGATGGAGTTCGAGATAAGCGTCTCGAATATTGGCGTCGATCCATCCATGGGGGCGTACCGGGCTAGCACACGCATCGATCACCTGATCGAAAGCATGGTCAATTCGAATGTCGAAATCTCGACAAGCTCGGCGAAGTGATCTCCCTACCCGAAGATACGAAAGGGGTAGCACCCCCCTTGGATCAGGGGACCACCAACCCAAGGTGTCGCCTAACGGCATCGGGAAAAGCCCTGAGCTATATGCGGAAAGCAGCGTGCCTGGTTCTAGGTCAGCACCCGCTCCCACTAGCCCATTCTCATCAGCCGTGTGAGCAGGTGGAAATGTCCAGATACTGGCTTCCGGCTCAACTGGTCCGGTCAGAGTGTCCCCGCGCATACTCGTGAGCATACGCATTAGTAACGGTCAGACTCAAAGCGGAATGCTTATTCAGTTAAATCCTTGTACCTGTCTATCTGCTCTGATGTGGCGTCATCGACGGCTATTGACGTTATTGAAACCGCTTCCAAGGGCAAATCTAGGCCATCGGTTTCTACTGTTTGGATTTCCAAGGCGACTTCGAGACCGGCCACGACGTGACCCATTAGAGAATAATTAGGATCTAACGCGGCACCAAATGGACCTGTCACAACGAAGAATTGAGACCCATTGGTGTTTGGTGTCCCCTGATTGGCCATAGCGAAAGAGCCAACTAGGTATCCCTTCTCGGGGCCGTACGCTCCTGTGAACTTGTAGCCCGGGCCGCCCATGCCATTCAAAGCTTCGACGTCGCCGCCCTGAATTACGAACTGATCGATCACACGATGAAAGATCGTTCCGTCGTAAGCGCCGTGGCGGGCAAGGAAAATAAAGTTGTTTACGCTTCGAGAGTCCAATGTCGGATCGAGCACCACGGTGAAGTCTCCGACGTTCGTAACGAACTCCGCCGCGTATAACTGTCCGGTATCAATACACACCTTGGGTGGGGTATCAAACTGAAAGCGGCGTTCTGAGGACCCTCCCTCAGGCGGGCAACCATCTAACCCAAGAGTTTGGGCGCCTATTGAAGCAATCTGATCTGGATTTGCTGTCGAATCTTTGTCGTCGCTGCCGGTCAAACTCCACAAAAATGCGATCACAACTACTGCAGCCGCGATGGCTACCCAACGGATTACAATTTTGGTTCGCTTAGAACTCTTTTTCGCACGTTCTGCAGCTTCTACCTGGGCTTCACGATGGGCTCTTTGCCGGTCACGCTTGCTGTTGCTCATAACTGTGTCGATATTCCCTTAGATAAAGGTCTTCGCTAATGACCGTAGCAACGTAGAGGTGGTAAGCCTGGTCCACAACACCGAAAATCACCCACGGCATAACAGTTCTTGGAGGGTACCCTCAGAGCCTGTGGCATTAGTCGTTCAAAAATTCGGAGGCACCTCCGTTGCCGATGCTGATCGCATGCGAGAAGTAGCCGACCATGTCAAACGAACGCGAAGCCGCGGCGATGATGTTGTTTTGGTTGTCAGCGCTATGGGCAAAGAAACCGATGTGTTGCTTCGACTCGCTGACGAAGTAAATGAACAACCGCCAGGACGAGAAATGGACATGCTCATCACTGCGGGAGAACGAAAGTCGATCGCGCTTATGTGTATGGCTCTTGAGGCTGCGGGAGTCCCGGCGGATTCGTTTACAGGAAGTCAGGCTGGTTTTGAGACCGATGGCAACCATGGGAACGCAAAAATCTTGTCGGTCGATCCTCACAGGGTGCGCGATTCAGTGGAAAAGGGACGAGTCGCGGTCGTAGCGGGGGCTCAAGGTATGTCAACTGATAACAACGTCACTTTTTTGGGTCGCGGCGGATCTGACACCACCGCGGTAGCGCTGGCCCACGGTCTAGGAGCTGACGCGTGTGAGTTGTATACCGATGTTTCAGGAGTATTCACTACGGATCCGAGGGTCTGTCCGACCGCTAAACGAATGGAATCAATATCGTTTGACGAACTACTAGAAATGACAGCAGTGGGTTGCCCCAAACCCGTTATGCGTTCGGTGGAAGTAGCGCGAGCCTTCGGCGTCCCACTACACGTTCGGTCAGCATTTACCTGGGAACCTGGTACATGGGTGCTTGAGGAGGCCCCTGATATGGAAAGAGCAATAATCAAAGGCATAGTGCCCGACACCAGTCAGGCGAAAGTCACCCTCAGCGGAGTTCGAGACGAGCCCGGACTAGCTGCCAAGGTTTTCCGCACCCTCGCTGACGCGTCGGTCAATGTTGACATGATTGTCCAAAACGTTAGCGAGAGTGACCGCACTGATATTTCCTTCACCGTGCCCTTGGAAGACTTGGAAGTCGCCACCGCCACCTGTGAAGGACTCGCAGAAGATCTAGCTTTCTCCGGCGTCATGGCGGATCCGGACTTAGGCCGCGTTTCGGTGGTCGGCGCGGGGATGGCATCGAACCCGGGGGTTGCCGCGACAATGTTCGAAACACTCGCCGAAAACAACGTCAATATCGAGATGATTGCGACGTCTCCGATCCGCATCAGCTGTGTTATCGCTGAAGAAGATGTGGACCGAGCCACAGCCGCGTTACACACTGCATACGGATTGGACTGATAACGGTCTAATAATCGCGCTGGAGTAATGCGCGACCCTCGGTAACCTCAGAAGCTATGCGAGTAGGAATCGTCGGAGCAACAGGTCAAGTAGGGGGAGTGATGCGAAGCATCCTCCGTGAGCGCTCATTTCCATTAGACGAAATGCGCTTATTTGCCTCAGCGCGTTCGGCAGGCACCAGCATTCAATGGAACGATCAAGAAATTGTCGTCGAAGACGCAAGCACGGCTGATTTCACCGGGGTTGACATAGCCCTCTTCTCAGCAGGAAAGACAACATCGCTTGAATTAGCTGAAAAAGTTGCTTCCCAAGGTGCCTTAGTAATCGACAACTCCTCTGCCTGGCGTATGGACCCTGAAGTACCTCTCGTTGTCCCGGAAGTCAACGCTGATCAAGTCCTGCGCACTCCCAAGGGCATTATTGCGAACCCCAATTGCACCACTATGGCAGCCATGCCCGTGCTTGCTCCCTTGCATAATGAAGCTCAGTTGGTTGGCATGGTGGCCTCTACCTACCAAGCCGTGTCGGGCGCTGGCCTCGCCGGCGTTGCAGAATTAGGAGAACAGATTCGAGCTACCGTCGACAATGCGGAAGGATTGACCTATAGCGGGTCTGCGGTTGAGCACCCAGCACCTTCGTCGTTTGCTCAACCGATTGCCCATAATGTTCTCGCCCATGCAGGTGCTTTTGTTTTGGACGGAAGCGGCGAAACCGATGAGGAGCAAAAGCTTCGCAACGAAAGTCGGAAGATTCTTGACATACCCGACCTTGACGTCTCAGGCACCTGCGTCAGAGTTCCCGTTTTCACAGGGCACTCGCTTGCCCTCAATCTGCGCTTTAGGTCAGAAATTACGCCAGAACGCGCCACAGAGCTACTTGGTGAGGCAGAAGGTGTCGTCCTATCCGACGTCCCCACTCCTCTTGCGGCTGCCGGTCAGGATCCGTCGTTCGTTGGCCGAATACGACGTGATCCCACAGTTGATCATGGATTAGCAATGTTCATTGTCGGAGACAATCTGCGAAAAGGAGCTGCGCTAAACGCGGTGCAGATAGCGGAAGCAGCCTGCCAGAGTCGATTTTCTTAGCCTCGGATGGACAAGTTCGGACAATTACATGGTTTGAGGCCGCACCGCGGACAGCCTTGGGCATAACGATCCGCCGCTTCCTCAAGTGACAGGTCCAGTTGCGCTGCAAGAGAAGCTAACCAAGCAAGAACGTCACCGAGCTCGTGAAGTTGTTCATCACGGCCACCCTTTCGCACCGCTTGAGCTAGTTCACCCAGTTCCTCGGTGAGCCAAGCGACGGTAGCTGCAAGCCCTCGTTCGCTGTCTCGCAGACCGTAGGTCTCTTCCATCAGATGTTGCAGTTCGCTTAAGTGCACGACCTGACGTTAGATCCCCCAATCGCCGGTCGCAGCGATTTGGTCTGCCAGGCCGAAGCATTGAAACTGTGGCGCCCATAATTTGCCCCTAGTCTTGTAAACCTTGAACCCCATCACCGGATGCGACTCCAGATGAGAAAAACCCTGACCACTATTCTCGTGTTGCTGCTGAGCATCGCCTGCGTTGTCGTCATTGTTATAGGTATTTCCGGTACCTCAAAGAAGTCCAATTCATTGGACATAGCGACACCTATTTCCACCAGAGTTATCACCCCCAGCGCAAGCTCAGGAAAGGCATCGCAACCTGACGAGCATGCCTTTCTCGAAGGTCCCTCGCAACGACTTATTAACGTTGCGGCGGGAACTGTCACCTGGCTCCCAAAGCCAGGTGATCGAATCGAGTTCGGAACAGCCCTATATGCCGTGGACCACAAACCCGTCATCTTGATGGAGGGTTCGTTGCCCATGTATCGCGATATTGCTTACAAAGTCAGTGACGGACCAGATGTGGCCCAATTAGAACGAAATTTGGTGAATTTGGGCTATGTCGCTGATGAAGCTGCAACGGGCAGTTCCAGTGACCTCACTGTTGACTACCACGTAACCCCACTTACAGAGTCATCAATCAAGTTGTGGCAGTTATCTCTTGGCCTGACTTCTACGGGTGTCGTAAAACAAGGCGATGTGGTATTTCGACCTGAGACGGTTCAAGTTTCAGAGCTTCATGCTGCTCTTGGTGAAGTAATTGAAGCTGGGAGTGTGCTGTCAGTTCTGCTCAATCCTCAAGAGTAAAGAACAAGCACTCACTAGAAAACGCTAGTTTCGTCTCATGGAGACGACGACGCTTAAGACTCGATTAAGTCCACAGATCCAAGAATTAGAACTCGAGCAATTTGTGTTGCAGCTTGAGGTCGACGGCCTATGCGTTGTTCCACCTGAAAAAACAGGAGTCGCCCCCGAAACAATCAAAGCAATTGCGGAACGGTTGTTATTTGAAGCTGAAGAAATAGTGGGTTGCGGCTTTGACCTGGATGAAGGCCCGAAGGCTGAGCTCACTATGAGCGCTGATGAGAATGTCATCGCTCAGTTCAGCGGAGACCGAGGTGAGCCAACTCAATTTTTAGTGCAACAGCTATGTGCTCGAGATCGTCTCTTTCGAGATCTAGCTATTAATCCAATAGGGGTAGCGTTGATTCGCCACCTCATAGGACAGAACGCAACTCGATTTAGTAGCCACAACGCGTTCATTAAGTGGCAGGGCGAGTTCGGCTACGGACAAAACTTGGGTTTGCATTGCGACCAGATCGCAGTGCCCCGTCCATGGGGTCGTAACGCGCTGACCGCGAATACGAACTGGTGCATTACTGACTACTCGCTGGATGGGGGAGCGTTGGCGTATGTCCCAGGGTCTCATCGCCGGATGGAGCCTCCACGTTTTCCTGAAGCGGTTGAACTAGCTGTGCCTGTGGAGGCGCCGGCGGGATCGCTGGTTGTTTTTCATGGGGCAACGTGGCATGGAGCATTCCCTCGGGTAACGGAGGGCATGCGACTGTCGATAGCGAATTATTTCCGGCACTACATGGTCTTACCTCAAGACGACATCAAGAACCTTTTTCCTCAAGAGCTCGCGGACGATTGCGACGACCCCGAGATGTTCAAATTCTTGGCGGGATTTGCTGACGAGTTTCCCTATTCCCAGCAAACAGAAAGAGTTCCGCGTTTAGTGCCTTGATCTGATTTAGATCGGCGCGTCGGCGTTAATCAGGATCTTCCCGAAGAATTTTCGTTCTTCAAGGGCGCGATGGGCAGAGATGCCGTCTTTGAGAGCGACACGAGAGTCAATCACGGGTGAAAACTCTTCTGTTTTAGTTAAATGAAGCAATTGATTGAGATCGCTGCGTTGCCACCCATTGGATCCGCGAATGTCCATTTCTGCGGTCCAGATGAATCGCAAGTCAGTTGGGGGATCGAAACCGGCAGTTGCGCCGCACGTTAGGACGCGTCCACCGAGTTTCACGCATTTCAGTGACTTTGCCCACGTGTCACCGCCGGTGAAGTTCACTACGACGTCGTAACCGCCCCCACCGAAAAGACTTCCTGTGTTTTCGCGGCAGTACTTTACAAAATCAGTAGTGGTGTAGTTAATAGTTTCGTCAGCGCCTAAAGCTAGTAACTGTTCACATTTTTCATCGGTCCCCGCCGCAGCGATAACTGACGCGCCGCTCATTTTTGCTAACAACAAGGCGCTAGTTCCGACTCCTCCGCTCGCACCCAAGATCAAAACGGAGTCGTCGGCGGTGACACCACCGCGGGTCAACATCATTCGATGCGCAGTCCCATAGGCGACTGGAAGACATGCAGCGTCATCGAATGAGACGTCCTCGGGAAGCGAGATTAACTGTTCAGCCGTCACCACCACGTATTCCGCGTAGGCGCCCCACAGAGTGTCTCCGATCATCCACAGCTTGCCATCTTCGTATCTGACGGGGTCAACAAGAACGCGGTCCCCTATATGCCAGCCAGCTACGTCGTCGGCGACCTCGGCTAGAACACCAGCGCAGTCACAGCCGGGGATACCTGGGAGTGGAACCTTGATTCCTGGCATGCCTTGGCGGGTGAAGACATCGTGATAGTTCAGCGAACATGCTCGGACCGCCACACGAACTTCACCTGGTCGCAGTGGCGGTTCCTCAATCTCTCGATAGTCGAGGACATCAATTGGTCCGTGTTGGTCAAAGACAATGGCTTTCATTGAACCTCCGTATCCAAGTTCAGCAGTTTCTCAGCATTTCTGGTGAGTTGGGTTCTGTCGATTTTGGCGGTCGAGGCAAGCGGGATTTCATCAACGAACCAGACATGCCGGGGGTGAGCATAGGCTGGTCCGTTTTTGAGTGCGTACTCTTTGATCTCATCTGCATCCACCTGAACGCTTGGTTCACTGCGAATGAACGCTGTAGGTAACTGACCCTTCAACTCGTCTCTAACAGGAACTACAACTGCCTGATGCACAGATGGGTGACGTTCAAGCATTTGTTCAACGGAGTCTGGGTAAATGTTTTCACCCGCGCAAACAAACATGTCGTCCACACGACCGACAAAGAAGTACCAACCAGCCTCGTCGCGGTGCATCAAATCGCCAGTGTGATACCAGCCGTCGGTCAATCGTTCCTCGTTCGCTTGCGGTAAGCCGTGATAGCCCAGCATCACCCCTTTAGATTTCACCCACAACTCGCCATGATTTGACTCTGTGCCCGTATCTGGATCTACCAACTTCAGTTCAACGCTCGGATGCTCGCACCCGAGAGAAATCTTTGGCCTTGGAAGACCTTCAGGGTGAGGCCCAAATTCCAACACGGCCTCTGTAGTTCCGTAGCCGTTGGTCACCAGGGCCTCAGGGAACAGTGCCTGCACATCATCAAATAGCGCCTCTGTCAGAGGAGCGGAACCAATCAGAACTCGCTGTACCGAAGAAAGATCATGTTGATCAGGCGTCTTCTGTAATTCAGCGGTCACCAAGGCGTACATGGTCGGCACTCCGGAGCACATCGTGACTTGATGTTCGGTTATCGCATCTAGGTACTCACCTGGTGAGAATTGAGGAAGAAGAACGACTTTTCCGCCGCTGGCAAATGCAAGCTTCGATGCCATAGAGGCGTTCTTGTGATACAGAGGTGCGGAAACCAGCATCACTTCGCCTGGAAGAGCGGCACCATATTCGAGCACGGTGAAAGTCACGTTTTGGTGTGACAACAACACACCTTTAGGCTTTCCGGTCGACCCTGATGTGTAGATTTGAATGGCTACATCATCCGGTTCGACTTCCGCGGTGTTAGGCGCGGGTTTGCTGCTCATCATCTGTGCCCACCGCTCGGAACCGATAACGACTTTCGATACATCTGCGTTTAAGCCGGCATGCTGTTTGTCAGTTACCAGCAGTTTGAGGTCCGCATCTTGAATGATGTATTGCAGGGTGGACTCGGGAAGCCGGGTGTTAAGGGGTACGAAAACCATTCCAGCCGCTGGAGCACCAAACATCACTGTGTAGTACTCGCCAAGGTTGCCCGCTAGTAAGCCGATTCGGGAACCTGGTGCCAAACCCAAATCAATCACGGCCTGGGCAAACACATGAACTTGGTTTGTGATTTCTGCAACAGAGACTTCTAGGGCAGGTCTCTTGGAACGATCGATGAGAGCGACGTCATCGGGCTTGGGATTTTGATTTAAGAGATCCGCAATGTTCATTGCTGTGATTATCCCAAAACCTCCGGTTCGCATGTCATCAAAATTTCGGCGACAGTCGCGGTGTTAGGTAACCGAACGATGGTCGCTACGGTTTCGGCTAGATCCCCGGGCTGAATCATGATTGTTGGATCGACTCCAAAGCTTGATGTCATGTCGGTTTCGACGTAGCCGGGACAAATAGCGGTGACCCGGATGCCTTCGTCGAATGTCGCGTGTCGGACCGCGTGGTGTAGAGCCAGAAATGCATGTTTACTCATCGCATATCCCGGCGCGAAAGTTCCCTTTACCCTCTTCCCAGAGAGAGATACGACGTTCACGATGCGTCCTTCGCCGGAAATAGCTAATAAGGGAAGAGCCCGTTGAATTAAACGCAACGGCCCCTTGACATTAACTGACCACATTTCGTCGAGAAGTTCCTCGGAAAGATCAGCTAATGACTCCATGTGGCCAACGCCCGCATTGTTTGTCAAACCGTCCACACGTCCGTGCAACCCTTCAGTGGCACTTACCCATGCGTCGCCGCTGGATGGATCAAGAGCATCGTATTGGTGACACGAAACATTTTGGTCTGCCCAGGGTTGAACCGACGCCTGCAGAGCATCAACTTCGCGAGCCCCAAGGCTCACCGTCCAGCCATCAGAGTGGAACTGCTGAGCTAACGCCGCCCCGATACCGCGGTTCGCGCCGCTAATCATCATCACCCGACCTGTTGGATCAATCATTTCAACCTCTCCATGTGGCTAGAACTAGCGGCTCCACTGCAAATAAAAGTGAACGCGTTATGGTCGGGCAGGCGGGATTTGAACCCACGACCTCTTCGTCCCGAACGAAGCGCGCTACCAACCTGCGCCACTGCCCGTTGTAACGTCCTGGAACCTTTGACGCTAGCGCAAATACAACTTGATTCCGCTGGGGTCCGGCCACAACTCGCAACTGGACTTATGTGACCTGGGAAGCCTCTTCGGTATCACTCGACTCAGCTTCGTCTGAATCAACTTCAGTCTCGTGCTGCGGGACAGTTTCCGATGACGGTTCTGGCTCAGCAGTTGCTTCTTCGCGCATATCTTCTCCGGCGAGCAATGTGACCGCGGCCATCTTCAAACGAAACGAATCCAGTGGCTTCACCAACCAGCCCTGGGCTCCTGCCTGCTGTGCTAAATACACGTCTGCTTCGCGATCTAGAAGCATCAAGATCGGCATCGGAGAGAGTCTCTCAGCATCAATTTCGAGGCGAAGGTCCATGCATGTCGCCATCCCTCCCATATTCCCAATCTGTAAATCAAGAATCACCAACTCAGGGATTTGGCTAGATACGAATTCGCGTACGTCCGCACCCGCGCGAACCACGTTAACGGTGGTCCCTGGATCGCTGAGAGCGGAACGCACTTCTTCAATAAGCCAGTCCGCGTCGCTCGCCAGAAGGACAGTAGTCATCGCCTACCACGCTAGCCGCCTACAACCGAGTAGCGAGGTGCCATGAGGACAAGGTCGGAAGAGAATGGGAGACTGACGCCCGATCTGTAGTCTTGGCGAAATAATCTTGATCCGGTTGATGGGCGAACTCTTGAGCAACTTGAAGCGCACCCGCCGCTCGGTAGCGGCCTTAATGATTATCGTTGTAGCCCTAGTCGGTTTCCTTGGCTCACCAGCTGCCTCGCATGATGGCCACGAGCACTCACGGGAGATTCGAATCATCGAAGTAAGTGGGCTTCTCGACCCTATTGAAATTGACTACATCGAGTTACAGATAGAAGATGCGCAAAGGCAATGGGCGCTCGCCATCGTCTTGCAAGTCAATAGTCCAGGAAGCGCCTCAGCTAAGCAAGAAGTACTTGACCTTCTGCAGAACATAGAGGGTTCTCTAGTTCCCGTTGGCGCTTGGATAGGTCAAAGTGGAGCAACAGCTCAAGGTGCCGCAGCACATCTGGTACAGGCGGCCGATTATTCAGGCATCGCGCCTGGTAGTCGTATCGGAAATTTTGCAGAGTTCACAACCCCGACGGGGTTCTTCCCACAGGCAGGTGCCAATGATCTGCGCCGTGGCGAAGATGCTGTCAATGATGGTCTTGTCGACGTGATGGCACCAACTCTCGGTGAGTTCCTGCTGGCGATGGAGGATGCGGAACTAATTGAGAAAATCTCAATAGAAATTGAACAAGCTGACGGGTTAATACAACGCTCGGTGGCAGGCGATGTAACTGTGGCTTTCAACAAGCTTTCCTTGTTGGACCAGTTGTTTCACACCGTTGCGAGTCCAGCTGTCACATATCTCTTATTTCTTGCCGGGATGTCAATGTTGCTTCTTGACTTCTTTACTGGGGGTATTGGTGTAGCTGGTGGGGTGGGCTGTGGCTCACTGCTGTTTGGATGTTATGGGTTAGGGGTTTTAGATATTCGCCTTTGGGCTCTCGTGCTGCTGGTTATAGCGATGCTTGGATTTGCGGTTGATCTTCAAACAGGAGTGCCTCGATTCTGGACCATTGTTGGTGCCGCGCTTTTGATTGTCGGGTCGCTATGGCTTTTCGCGACGCACTCCATGAGCTGGCTAACGCTGGTCGGTGGAATTGGTTTGACCCTCGCTTTCGTTCTTTCGGGAATGCCGGCGTTAATTAGAACTAGATACGGCACCAGCACTCTGGGGAGAGAGTGGATGGTTGGCAAAATGACCCAGGCGGCAACGGACCTCACTCCCGATGGTCTCGTAGTTTTTGAAAACGCACAGTGGCGAGCTCGGGTAAATCGACTTACGCCCATTAAAGAAGGCGAATCAGCGCGTATTGTTGGTCTCGAAGGTCTTATTTTAGAGGTAGAGCCTGAAGAAGGCGGGGCTGTCGACTATCGAGAAATGCGACAAAAAGAGCAATAAATCAAGCATTGCGGCTTCATAAATAACCGGATCAGAGTCCGGAAACGTTGAATATTCGCTGTAAGCGACGGGTTTCAAAAATTGAATCGTTTTTTGATTTTTTCTTGCCTTCCCTAGGCTGGCGCGCCTAGATTGCGTCCGGAAGCTCTTTGGGGGGAGCAAATTATGGCTGCATTGCCAGATGACAGTTGGGAGCACAAGGCTGCGTGTCGAGGACCGCAATCGACAGTTTTCTTTCCGCCGCCGAGGTTTGAGCGGAAAGATGAAAAATTAAATCGAGAGGCCCGAGCCAAGGCGATATGTGGACAGTGTTCAGTTAGAGAAGACTGCCTATCGTATGCACTTGATATTCGCGAACCACATGGCATATGGGGTGGCGCGAACGAAGCAGAACGAAGGCAAATGCTGCTGGTTCTTGACGGCGAAGTCGTTTGCTGACCTCTCCTCTGCTGTTGACATCCTGAGATGTCAAGCGTCAAATTTCAGGCAAGCGTGGACCAGCGATTCTTAGGTCGTCTCGTCTTCGCGTAACTCCGGTGTTGTCCAACACAGCGCAAATAGGTAGCGCAAATTTTCTTGTTGTGCCGAGCGCATCTCTGATTTCTGCGACTGTGAGCCCTTCGGGCTGGTTTTGCAAGAGATGGGCGACCAGTATTGAGGCCTCGTGGATTGCTGAAGCAGCGAAGAACACGCCTTCATTTTGAACGACCATTCCCCGCTGCAGTAAGCCCCGCAGTTCTTCTCTGGATGACTGAGCTGGCTGGTTAGGGGAAAAAGGATCTTTTTCGAGTTCTGTAAGGATTGGATGATCAACCAAGATGTCTTCTTGATCAACTGACTTAGCTCGACCATCGGAAACTTCGACCTCTTCCAAATTGTTGATAGCCAGACGTTGCCGATCATTTAGAAGAGCTACGTCTAATCCGAGAGGGCCAGCTTGTTCCACCAGAACCCGGACCTCATCTTTTAAAGCAGCGACGACGGTTTCTGGAGCAACCCAATTTCCCAATACTGGCTGTGCCGGGACACCAGTGAGGCGCTCTAGCTGATCAACGGTTACCCATTCTCGTTCTGCCACCACTCGTTCGACCGAGAGATCTGGCTGTGCTTCGGATGCCTTCAGCACGGGATCAACGTCGAGCAGGTGACCACCTCCGATGGTCTCATCGCGACCGGATTCTCGTAAAACAAATCTGTCCCCTGGCAGAAGTGGCAGATTCTCTGGAAGAAAAATTCTCACATACCCGTCAGAACCTGGCGTGAGACGGCTCGGACCCAATACCCGGATTTTTACTGGCCATTCACCTGAACCGATGTACAGCGAGTATGCACCGCGTCTCGATACGTCATGATTGAGACTGGGGAGAATTCGAATCGCTGCATCAAACTTCTGGGTGCGGTGCCATTGTTGGTCGAACACCAAAGCGATTCCCCGACGAAGTTCTTGATAATCAACATTGGCGAGGTTCAAAGCGACGCGGTGTCCGGGATCAATCTTGGTTCTTGATTCGCTTTGTGTTTGGATGGCGCGGATCCGTGCCGTGATGTTGCCAGGTATGAGGGCAACTTCGTCGTCTATTCTCAAACGACCCCCGGTTAAGGTGCCAGTTACAACGCTGCCAGCACCGGTCGCGGCGAACGCCCGATCGATCCAAAGCCGAGGCCGCTTGTTGTTGTTTGCTGTAGGTACTGATTCAGTAAGCCGATCAAGCGATTCGCGCAGTGCATCTATGCCGGTGCCGGTGAGACTGTCGACAGAGACGATTTCAGCGCCTTCGAGAAAGCTATTTTCTATGCGTTCTTCTACATCCATGTGGGCTAGTTGCGCTAGTTCTTCATCAACTAGCCCGATCTGGGTAACAGCAATAACTCCGTGTCGGATTCCCAGTAGTTCGAGGATGCGAAGATGTTCCTCGGATTGAGGTTTCCAACCTTCAGTTGCTGCAACTACGAAAAGACATGCGTCGACGCCACCGACCCCAGCAAGCATGTTCTTGATGAAACGAATGTGTCCAGGAACGTCAATGAACGACAACTTTCGGCCCGACGAAAGCTCTGTAAACGCAAATCCTAGATCGATCGTCAGACCGCGCTCTTTTTCCTCCGTCAACCTGTCCGGGTCGGTACCTGTGAGCGCCCGGACCAAGGTTGATTTGCCGTGGTCGACATGGCCTGCTGTCGCGATGATGTGCATTAATCAAATAATTGAGGCAATTGCGTTTGCCACCAAGGTGTCGTCGTCGGGATGGACAGTTCGAAGGTCTATGAATGTCGTTTGATCTCGAACTCTCGCAATAACGGGTATCGGAGCTTCCCGAAGTCCAGTCGAAACATCGCCGTCTAACTGAATTCCGGCCGATGGGATTTCTTCTCCAGGTAACGAACCGCCACCAGCCATTGCACTGGTGGTCACTGAGCGACCGGCAGAGATGGCATCGGCACGAGCCAATAGTTGAGGCACTGGAGTTTGGGCCATTCGCCAGAAAGGTATCGAGTCTCCGTCTCGGCGGAGGTAGGCGAGTGCTGTCTGTTGGAGCGCACCTAGTACGAGGGCTCCAGGTCGAAATGCCCGCATAAGCGGATGTTGAGCACAGGCTTCGATTAGGTCCGCTCGCCCGGCTATTACCCCAGCTTGCGGGCCTCCGAATAGTTTGTCGCCCGAAAAAGTCACCAAAGCCGCCCCCGCTTCTAGGGTTTGCTTTACCGCTGGTTCATCGCGCAGCCACGACGGTTTGCCTTCTCGCAGCCAATGGCAACCTTCGTCTATGAACCCGGATCCGAGATCGGCGACTACAGGAATTCCTAGGTTGCTTAGAGCGGCAACTGAGACTTCTTCAGTGAAACCGCTGATCTTGTAATTCGAGGGATGAACTTTTAGCAAGAGAGCGGCGTCGTGAAGGCGACAAGCGGCCTGATAGTCGGCGACTCGTGTTCTATTTGTCGTCCCGACTTCAACGAGGTGGGCACCGGACTCTGACATTACGTCCGGTATGCGAAACCCCCCACCGATTTCCACCAGTTCACCGCGTGACACTGCCACCGCTCGATCCCTTGCCAAAGCTGCCAGCACTAATGTCACAGCTGCAGAGCAATTGTTGACCACTAGCGCTGCCTCAGCTCCAGTCAACTTGCAGATCAGGGTCGCGACATGTTTGTTTCGAGACCCACGACCTCCGGTGCTTAAGTCAAGTTCGAGGTTCGTTGCTTGTGCCTGCTGGTGGTACTCCAGCGGAGCGCGTCCAAGATTGGTGTGAAGAAGTACTCCGGTCGCGTTGATTGCAGGACCCAGCAGCGACCGTTGCAGCCTAAGCGCCTCAGGGCGGGCCGACTCAGGGTCATTGTTTGCGATCGCGATTCGAGCGGCCTCCACTAGAAGCGGAGCAGGTAGATCTATGTCTGTTAACGATCTCGATAGGGCATCAACTGACGGTGGTCGCACGTTAGAAGGATAGGTCCGACCGAGTTCGATTCGCCTTACGTGCCATCACTAAGATCAAACAAGTGGCTGTTCTATTCGTACTGTTCATTGTTATACCCATTATCGAGCTGGTGCTCATCATCCAGGTAGGTCAGGCCTTGGGGGCCTGGAACACCATAGGTTTGTTGATCATTGACAGTTTGATTGGGGCTTGGCTCGTCAAACATCAAGGTCTTGGGTTGCTCAAGAGATCTCGCGAACGTCTGCAAAAAGGTGAAATGCCCAGCGATGAAATTTTTTCTGGAATAGCGATCTTGTTTGCGGGTGCATTAATGCTCACCCCGGGATTCCTGACTGATGTCTTTGGGTTGATTATTCTGATACCCCCGATTCGTTCCGTTGCAATAGCTGGCATACGACGCAATTTTCGTTCCCGCGCTACGAACACCTCGGCAACATGGAACCTCGAAACATGGAATTCAGAAGAGCCTCCTGACGATGACGGACGTCCGTTCGGAGAGAAGGACAATTGACCCAAGAAGTTGAAGTTCGGACAGCTGCCACTGTCATGCTTGTTCGCGACGGAGAAAAGGGTTTAGAAACTTTCATGCTCCGTCGAAACCCCAAGAGCGATTTTGTGCCTGGACAATTTGTTTTTCCGGGAGGAGCGGTTGATGTTGCTGACCGAGCAACTGATGAGATCGAGACTATTTCGATTGGACTGAATGATCGAGAAGCTTCAGCTCGACTTCAAATTGATAAGGGGGGACTTTCGTACTGGGTGGCGGCTATCCGAGAGTGCTTCGAAGAGGCCGGAGCTCTTCTCGCGAGATTTGGCAACGATGAATTGTCTTTGTCCGACCCAGACCTAAATGAGCGATTCCAACGACACCGTGAAGCTGTGTACTCAGGCGACCTCACGATGGTGGAGTTGTGTCGCGAAGAAGGATTGCACTTGAACTTTGATGATCTGAGGTATGTCAGCCATTGGATTACGCCAGTAGGCCCCCCAAGAAGGTTCGACACGCGCTTTTTCGTTGCTCGCTCTCCGCAAGGTCAGCGACCAGCTCACGACGGAGGGGAAACTGTTGAAAGTTGTTGGATCTCCCCGAAAGAAGCGATGGAACTCCATGAAGCAGGCAAATTCGAGATGATTATGCCAACGGTCGCAAATCTGGAACCTCTGTTGGAATTACGATCAGTCGACCAAGTCATGCAGTGGGCCGACTCATTGTCAGCGATCCCCGAGATACTGCCCGCTATCTCTATTTCTTCAGATGGTGCACCTTTAGTGTTCATGCCAGGTGAGCCGGGTTACGACGAAGCCCTGGCACATCCCCCACCGCATGGTTCAACGCAGTAGTTCGACCGCTATTCGCTGGGAAGCGCGACGGGAACTTCAGTCATAGACGATGCTGAGCATTCGGCCATGTTGACTGGCGGCAGAATTTCATTCACGATGCGATCGGCAATTTCGTGAAATATTTCGCCCGCTTTACTGCCAGTAGATGCAACAGGTTTACCGGTATCGCCCCCAGCTGAGACGGCGGGTTCGATCGGAATGGAACCTAATAGGGGAGCTCCTATTTCTTCAGCGAGACGCTGTCCTCCGCCTTCGCCGAACAGAGGCCACGATGTGCCATCTGGTGTTGTGAACGCGGACATGTTTTCAATAACACCTAAAATTGGCATGTGGCTGCGCCGAGCCATGTCAGCGACCCGCACGGCGACCTTCTGTGCGCTCACTGCCGGCGTAGTTACGACCATCATCTCTGCTTGAGGCAGCAATCGGGCTAAGGCCATTTGGACGTCGCCAGTTCCCGGCGGCATGTCGATCAGTAAATAGTCAACTTCCCCCCAATCGACATCGTGAAGAAACTGTTCGACCGCCTTGGCCAACATCAAACCCCTCCACATCAAAGCTGTCTCTTCGGTCTCCACCATCAATCCCGTTGAGACAACTTTGAGAAGCCCGTCTCCTTCTTTTTTCTCATCAGGAACAATTTTCCCCCGGTCCTCATCTGGGTCCGCTGGGCGGGCACTTAACCGGGAGTCGACTCCCAGCATTCTGGGAATACTGAATCCCCAGATGTCGGCGTCGAGAACTCCGACTGTGAAGCCTTTGGAAGCCAAAGCGGTGGCCAGGTTTACCGTCACAGAGGATTTACCAACGCCGCCCTTTCCGGAAGCGACTGAAATCACTCTCGCTCTCGCGGGGATTTGTGTCGGAGCTGCGGTGTCGCGAGCGTTAGCCCTAGCGCGTTCCATTACGCGTGTTCGTTCGTCGGCTGTCAGCTCATCCCAGTGCAACTGCACCCTAGACACCCCTGGGAGAGAACTAACACGCGTTTCGCAGTCGCGCTTTATCGTCGCGCGGAGAGGACAGCCTGCTGTCGTAAGCGCGATTGTGATGTGGGCGGTTCCTTCTTCGACGTATGCAGATCTCACCATTCCGAGATCAACAATGTTGTCGCCTAATTCTGGGTCCATGACCCCGCGCAGAATTGTGAGGACTTCGGATTCGTTGACGGACTGTTCGCTCACACATACAAGGGTAGTTACGCAGTCCTCTGTGATCCAACGTCATTCTTTCGCTACAATGAAGGAGTACTGAGAACTGGGACTTTTGAACATGATCACTGTTACAGATATTGCAGCTGAAAAAGTAAAAGAATTGATCGAAGCGGAAGGCGAGATGGATTTGGCGCTGCGGGTCGCAGTTCGTCCTGGTGGCTGTTCTGGCTATAGCTACGAAATGTTTTTCGATTCTGAAACCGAGACGGATGACATGTCACAGTTTTTCGGCGATGTTCGAGTGGTAACTGACCCCATGAGTGCTCAGTTACTTGAAGGCGCAACTTTGGATTTCAAAGATGGCTTGATGGGTTCCGGCTTTGCTATCGATAATCCCAACGCCCAACGAACATGCGGGTGCGGAAACTCATTTAGTTGAGTCGCAGTACTTCACGAAACTAAATCAGTGATAAGAGTTCCCTCAGTTCCGCTTTGTCCCAAATATGGTCTAAGCGTCGGAGCACGCTGCCAGCCTCGTCAATGAGGAAGATGAAGGGCTCATAATCGACGCCCATTGCCTGCACTGCTGGTGCTATTGAACCCAGGTCGTCGGTTTGCGGGTTGGAATAAACTTCAACATGAATCACATCACATCCTGGATGGTCGCTCCCCACTTCGGAAAGCAAATTCTCTAGCACCGGTCCACACATCCACTTTGTTCCGCAAAACGCTGGTGTGCTGACAATTAGAAGCGTGGCGTTCGGAGAAGCTAGTGAAGCATCCAGAGATATCTTGTGAAATGGGCATGAGGGCTGCCGGGTGCAAATAGGTTTGACACCGCGGGTCTCCGATTGGGTCGGAGTTGGCACCATTGGAAATTGATCGCCCGGCCAGATGATCGAACTAGTCGATTTTGATCCAGGTACCGCATAGCCGACGTACATGCCACGCACACCCAAATCAAAACGAAACTCGTGAACTTCGGAATTTTGGAAGGGCACAATTACGGGGTAGTAGGGCATAGCGACTCCGTCAGTGTGGCGCGATGCGGAAGTTCGATGGATCGCGTGAAGAGACGCATCCAAAATTTCGACCTCAATCTTTTCTGGCGAAAGTCCACCCAAGTTGCCCTGCTCATCAGAAAAAGACCACACCGTTCTCTGTGGCCCGAAGTTGCTCACAATTGTTTGATCCGAAAACCATTTTGACGCGGTACGAAGTTCGCTGATTGGCTCCGAACGTTTTCCGCAGGCAGCTAATAATGAAGAGGCGACACAGCCACCGCCTAACAAAGACAGAAATGTTCGGCGCGATAGGTACTTTGGGTCCCACATATTGCGATCCACTCCTTGGAACGTAGCCTGAACTGTGGTCTCATCCGAAGCGTTGAGGGTGATTCGTAGACGGAGGTACTCCCATCGGACCGATCATCAGCTTCCAACTTGACGGACATGAGGTAGACGTTCCCGATGACGGGGGCAGTCTTCTCGGTGCTCTGCGAGATCACCTAGGGAAACGATCGGTAAAGGATGGATGTAGCCCTCAGGGCCAGTGTGGATGTTGCACCGTGTTGATTGACGGTGACCCGCGAGTCGCTTGCGTGACTCCTCTGCGTCGAGTGTTGGGTCGGCAAGTAACAACGGTAGAAGGACTTACAGAAGACGAACAAAGCAGATGGGCGAACACGTTTTTGGCGCATGGCGCTTCGCAATGCGGTTTTTGTACTCCCGGAATCGTGTGCCGGTTAGTGGGGCACGAACGCAAAGGTTCCGATCTCGGAAATAGGGAAACCATCGACCGACTTTTGGCGGCGCACTTATGCAGGTGCACTGGCTGGCAGACCATTAGGGAAGCAGCTTCGGAAGTGTTGGTGGAGTTTCCTTCGCGTGACTTGGAACTCGCGACCCGCCAAGCAACCCTCGAAGCGGACACGTCGCAGGTAGTTGGCTCTGAGGTGGTGTTAGGGCAAGGCGGCTTCGCTGATGACGAAACTCCTGAACATGCCCTTGTGGCGGTTCGGGATGACTCGCGGTGGCACGTCGCGGACAGTCTTCATCAAGCAAGAGAGCAGGCCGGAAAGATCCAGGGTCGGCGTAGCAGTTTGGAACCTCGTCCCCCTTTGGAACTTCCCGAGGGCGATTGGGCTGTCACTTTGCGAACTTGTTGGGTGGAACCCGCTTACCTTGAAACGGATGCATCCTGGTGTGACCCGCAGGGTGAGCCAGCAGACCCTGTTGCGAATGGAGGCGCGTTTGGTGGGAAGACTTCTAGCGATGTCACTGACATCGCCCGCAAACTTGCCCAAGAAAATGGTCGCGCGGTTCGAGTTTTATGGTCTAGAGAAGACACTGTTCGGCACGGCCCCAAACGTCCACCGATCTCTGTTGGGTTACATGCAGATGGATCGGGTATTTTCCGGTTAGTCAGCACGGCACACATTGATAAACGGATCCGTCCTCTGCTGCCGAAGTGTGAGATCGAACAAGTAATGATTCCTGGGCCGCCGACGTCGTCAGCTATCCGTGGTGCAGGGTGGGCTGAGGCGGAAATGTTGCGGGCGGGACTTCGGGGACAAGTGGATTGGGTGACGGCGCCTTCAGGGGCGTCTGCGAAGGCCACGGTCGCAAACGGACTCATCAGTGTTGAGGTAAACGCGGGAACCCCGCTTGATTGGGTGATGTTTCGCAGTTACTGCATCGGAGCAGCACATATGGCCTATAGCTGGGTAACTTCCGAAGGGTTAAGTGTCGACGAGCATGGGGATGTACATGACCTCACCATTCGCTCATTTGGTGTACTCCGATCTTCAGACACTCCCGAGATAGAGATAATTAGTGTCGGTGACGGCGCAAATCTTGCTGCTGGAGACGCAGTATTCGCAGCGGTTGCCGCAGCCACATGGTTGAATCGGGGCTGTCCCTCTGATTTACCAACAGGGTAATTCAGCATTCCGTCTTTCTTAACTCACCGGAGGTAGCACGTGTCTAAGCCAGTAGCTCATTATTCAGCGTCTTATAAAGCTGGTGATCTCTTATTCGTCTCAGGGCAGTTGGGCATCTCGGAAGGTTCCCTGGTTGACGGAGTCGGGGCTCAGACGACGCAGGCGTTGGCGAACGCTCAACATGTTCTCAGTGAGAACGGTCTCACCCTTGGTGATGTAGTGAAGTGCACAGTTTTCATGACCGATATCGAGAATTTTTCGGTTGTGAATGATGCCTATGCGGAAGTATTTGGAGACCATCGCCCTTCGCGTTCGGCCATAGCTGTCAAGGCCTTACCTCTCGGTGGGTTAGTAGAAATCGAAGCTATTGCTTATATGACGGATGGTTGATCCACGATTAATGCGGTAGAAAAACTATGGTCGTGGTGCCGCGTCAACACCTAATTGTTTCTGAAAATCACTCGACTGGTGAAGGACTGGCTACCATCAGGGGCATGGTTGGAGGCATAGCAATCGCGGTTATTTTGCTGCTGAGCCCGTTTTTCATCACGTTGAGTCTTGTCGCTGTAGCAGCTCTGTTAGGCAACTCCCTGAAAGACGATGCGGACTCAAGACATGAGGGAAGCAGTCTCATTGAGACCAACTACTAGCTAGCGAAGCTTTCGGTGTGACCTAGTTAGCGTCGACGGCTCTCTCCCAGCCGATAGCCGACGCTTCTCACCGTCTGAATCAAGCTGGCATATTCTTCGCCGAGTTTGGCTCTCAGACGGCGAATATGAACGTCCACGGTTCGCGCTCCGCCGTAGTACTCATATCCCCAAACTCTGCTGAGAAGTACCTCTCTGGTAAACACTCGCCCTGGACTTGCTGATAAGAACCGGAGCAATTCGTACTCCATGAACGTTAGGTCCAAAGGTTGACCGTTAACCGATGCTTCGTACGTTTCCAAGTCCAGTAACAGAGGCCCATACTCGATTCGTTCACCGGTAATGCTTTCGATTTCCGAGGCGAGCATGTGTTTTATACGCGCTTCGAGTTCGCGTGGATGAAACGGGTTGAGACAGAAATCATCAAACAAGTCGTCTCGCAGTTCCAGTTCTTGTAAATCGCTCCCTCGAATTATCAACAAAAGAGGAGAGACAGGAAGGTCGCGTTTTCGAAGTGCGCGAAGCATGCCCCAACCTAAATCACCGTCGGGTCCAACCTGAACGATCGCCCCACCCCATCCCTCATCGGGCTCGAGGTTGTCGACATCTGACGGATGCTCCACGCCTTTCCAAATAAAACCACTCAGATCTAACAACTGAGCTAATTCCGGAGCGGGGTCCGATGGATAAATAGCTAAGACCGACATCACAGGTTCGAGTAGTAGCGGTCAAGTTCGAACGGTGTTACTTGAGCCTTGTAGTCGTTCCATTCTCGTCTTTTGTTGCGAAGAAACCAGCTGAACAAATGATCGCCTAGCGTGTCTGCGACAAGATCGCTTTTCTCCATTTCATCTAGAGCCTCATCTAGGGATTGGGGAAGCTGAGCTTGATCTATCAACCCTCCATGCTCGGTAAAACCGGTCATTGACGGAGGAGCCTCGAGCGGCAGTTCATAGCCCTGTTCGATTCCCTTCATGCCAGCAGCGAGCATTACAGCAAACGCGAGATATGGATTGCACGCAGGGTCAGGGGCTCGGTATTCGATACGAGTCGTGTCGTCAACGCCGCCTTCGCGACTCGTGGGTACCCGGATTAAGGCTGCACGGTTCGCTCTAGCCCATGACACGTTTACAGGTGCTTCGTAACCGGTCACCAGACGCTTATAGCTGTTGACTAACTGATTAGTGACGGCAGTGATTTCTCTCGCATGGTGTAACAAGCCGGCGATAAAACCCCGTGCTATTTCAGATAAGCCGTCGGGACTTTCTGGGTCATGGAAAGTGTTCACTCCATCTCTGAACAGGGAAAGGTGGGTATGCATCCCAGAACCTTGAACTCCTGTAAGCGGTTTGGGCATAAATGTTGCATGAACTCCATGTTCAAGTGCTATTTCTCGGACAATTAGCCTGAACGTCATAACGTTGTCGGCCATGGTTAAAGCATCTGTGTACCGCAAGTCGATCTCATGCTGACTCGGCGCATCTTCATGGAATGAATACTCAACGGGGATTCCCATAGCTTCGAGCGTGGTCAAAGTTTGACGGCGGATACTGCTAGCAACATCGGCAGTGGTGAGATCGAAGTAGCTCCCGTTGTCGAGCGGAACAGGGTCACCGTTTCGGTTGGCCTCAAAGAGAAAGTACTCCAACTCGGGTGCAGTGAAGAATGTAAACCCCTCGGCATGAGCTCTTTCCATCGAACGACGCAGAACCTGTCTCGAATCACCGGGAAATGGGCTTCCATCAGCGCGTTCGATATCACAAAACATGCGCGCCGCATTTTCGTCATTGCCACCCCAGCGCATTAACTCGAAAGTCGCAGGATCAGGTCGAGCGACCATGTCTTCTTCGCGTACACGACTGAAGCCATCGATGGACGAACCGTCAAAAACCATGCCGTTTTCGAAAGCGGTCTCTAACTCCGCGGGTGAAATAGCGAAGGATTTGATCTGACCTTGAACATCGGTGAACCAAAGACGAATTAAACGCACACCTCGCTCTTCTACACGGCGTTGCACATAGTCCTGTGGTCGCTCCATCCAACTCAACTTTCCTTCTTGGTTCAATGCGCCAATTTCAAGCACCCATTCTTGGTGATTCTGCCCACAAATCAAACTTCAAAGCGTTCCGTTTACATGACATTCACAATTGCCGCACAAGGCGAGAACTAGGGCTTTTTGACCGGGTTGGCGGGTCGCGGGTAAATGGTTCGGCAAAAAATGGCGCGATACAGCACTTCTAATTGTTAGCTTGCCTTTCGTCCCCATCCCCTCAATCAGGAGTAAACACTGTGGCGTATCGGGCCGAATATATATGGATTGATGGAACAGAGCCGACAGCAGAGGTCAGGTCAAAGACCAAGGTTCTCGCTGATGGTGACGAACCCGGAATTTGGGGTTTCGACGGATCAAGCACTAACCAGGCAACAGGCGATAACTCAGATGTCGTCCTGGAGCCTGTTTTCCAGTGCCCGGACCCAATACGCGGAGGCGACAACATCCTCGTCATGTGCGAAACCTTGCTCACAGCGGATATGTCACCGCACCCAACCAACACCCGTGCCGGTGCTCGCGCAGCGATGGATCAGTACGGAGGACAAGAGCCATGGTTTGGCCTTGAGCAGGAATACACCATGCTGGACCCGGCAACCGGTTGGCCAGCAGGATTTCCCACTGGAGGTTTTCCTGCCCCCCAAGGTCCTTATTACTGCGGGGTAGGAGCGGTAAAAATTCGGGGAAGAGAATTAGTAGAACAACACACCACATGGTGTATCGAAGCCGGATTAGCTATTTCAGGAACGAATGCCGAAGTTATGCCTGGCCAGTGGGAGTTCCAAATAGGCCCGGTCGATACCGTCACCGTCGGTGATCATCTCTGGATGGCGCGTTACCTGCTTTACCGTGCTGGCGAACTGCATGGATTAGAAATCAGCATCGAAGCCAAGCCCATGAAAGGGGACTGGAACGGAGCGGGGATGCACACGAACTTCTCGACCAATGACATGCGCGAAGGCTACGACGCAGTCGAAAAAGCTGCTCAAGCGTTGGGCGCATCTGGAAAACCGGAAGAACACCTCTCTGGATACGGAGTTGGTATAGAAGATCGACTCACTGGCGAGCACGAAACGCAGCGGTTTGACCAGTTCAGCTACGGCGTATCAGACCGCGGTGCGTCGGTTCGAATCCCATGGCAAGTAGCACGCGACGGTAAGGGATACCTCGAAGACCGCCGACCGAACGCTAACGCTGACCCCTACGTAGTAGCGACTCTGATAACAAACACGTGCTGCGGCGCATTGGCGTAACACAACTCTAAAACTCAATATGTCGGACGGGGCCGGTAGCCCCGTCCGAATACTTTTCGCCACCAACCTCGCAGTGCTTCTAGCCTCATAGGTATGGCGTCAATCAGAGTTGCTATAACGCAACTGAACTTTCGACTCGGAGACTTTGAATTCAATGTCGCTGCGATCGTTGACGCCTATGAGGAATCGGTTCGACAAGACGCCGATGTGGCCGTATTCAGCGAACTAGCAGTATGTGGCTACCCACCTGAAGACTTGCTGCTCAAACAACGCTTTATCGAAGAAGCACACGCGGCAGTGGAACATATCGCAGCTCAATGTTCAGACACCGTTGCAATAGTCGGGTTCCCAGAACGTGAAGGTCAACAGCTATATAACTCTGCAGCGGTTTGCCATCAGGGTGAGATAGCAGGAATCTATCGAAAGCAGTTGCTACCCAACTATTCGGTTTTTGACGAAAAACGATATTTCACGCCTGGAACCTCGGCTGGCCCGATCTTCCAAATCGCTGACGTAACAGTCGGCATTTCCATCTGTGAAGACCTTTGGTTCGACAACGGTCCACTGGACACACAAATTGCGTCGGGTGCAGGCTTAGTTATTTCGTTGAATGCGTCGCCATATCAACAGGGCAAGGACGCATCACGATCTTCGGCCATTCTTGAACGACTCGTTGATCACGGTCTCCCGGCTGTATATGTCAACCAGGTGGGTGGGCAAGACGAATTGATCTTTGACGGGTCTTCGTTTGTCACCGACAGTGCCGGTGACCTCATTGCGCGACTCCCGCAATTCGAAGAAGCACTGGAAATCGTAGACCTAGATGTTGAGGCGCGACCGATAGGGGAACTGCCGTTTATAACCACTTCTGGACCACAGAAAAAAAAGAGACCGATCCCCGAACCTGCCGTGGCACCAGGACAAGACGAAACATCTGAAGTTTGGAATGCTCTGGTTTTAGCAACCCGAGATTACGTAGAAAAAAATGGGTTCGACCAAGTAGTGATCGGTCTATCCGGAGGAGTCGATTCCAGTCTCGTAGCAGCCATCGCCGTAGATGCCTTAGGAGCTGAACGAGTACAAGGTGTGTCAATGCCTTCTAGGTACTCCAGTCAGGGGTCCGAAGACGACGCGGCCGCGCTTGCAGCAAACCTAGGTATTGCTCTGCATAGGATCCCGATCGAGGCAGCACATACCGCGTTGACCGACATGCTGGAGCCTCTTTTTCGTGGTCACGATCCTGATTTGACCGAAGAAAATCTGCAAAGTCGCATACGCGGCATTCTCTTGATGGCCTTGTCAAACAAGAAAGGCTGGTTGGTCTTAACTACAGGCAACAAGAGCGAAACATCAGTTGGTTACTCGACCTTGTATGGGGACACTGCTGGAGGCTTCGCTGTCATCAAAGACTGTTCCAAGTTGTTGGTATATGAACTTTGTCGGTGGCGAAACTCACAAACTTCGTTGGCGTGCATTCCAGAAGCATCAATCACCAAACCTCCCTCAGCTGAACTCCGACCCGACCAGACCGATGATCAGTCGTTACCTCCCTATGAACAGCTTGACCCGTTACTTGAGGCCTACGTTGAACTTGACCGAACCGCAGCAGAACTCGTTGCTGAAGGCCACGACCCTCAACTAGTCGATCGAATCACTCGCTTAGTTGACCTCGCTGAATACAAGCGCCGTCAGTCGCCACCAGGACCTCGTATCTCAGGCAAAGCGTTCGGCAAAGATAGACGTTTACCAATTACTAACCGCTATAGGTAAAACATCCGAATCTAAATCTGCAGCCGTTTTTTGTTCCAACTGAACGGACGGTAAGCTCACCGACAACTTTGAGACAGAATCAGCGAGCCAGTTCATTGCTCCACCGATTGAAAGAGCGTTAATGACAGACACAAAGCGGCCACGTGAACCCTTCGCTCCCTGGGATCGCCGCAGTCTCCCCGGGCTATTTGACGTTGAAGAAACAGCTGAACGAATTGGTAACTACAAATGGGTTGAGATGAAACTCTTCGAAGCCTTGGGTGGATGGGTAGCTACCGTCCCAGAGCTTGATGTGAAGCTGAGACTCGGAACCCACTGCTATCACCATGCTTGGCACGCAGAGTTATTCGATAAACGCCTTCCCGAGTTACGAGAAATGAAAACGGAACGACTTACCGTGCCAGCTAACGACCAGTTGGTTGCTTTCTTCGAGGCGATGACCGAGCCCGAAGAGGCCTCAATGACTATCGAGAAGCTGGTCGGCGTCTATCGCGTGCTGATTCCTTACAAGATCGCCGCCTACACATACCATCGCAACGCCACATCTGAAATTACTGATATGCCAACTGTCAGAATTTTGGACTTTGTTCTCCAGGATGAGTTCAATGACTGGCGTGAAGGTGAAATGCTCATTCAGTCGATGATTGAAACTGAAGCAGAAGTTGAGCGAGCGATGAATCATCAACTCAAGCTAGAAAAGCTTATGCTGGCAGCAGG